>Ga0066256_1000400_pt1 | contig 131978 bp, 162 predicted proteins | sample ThiBio_1000_biof_FD_87107 | JGI IMG/M metagenome (GOLD analysis project Ga0066256, IMG submission 87107) | Wastewater bioreactor microbial communities from Cape Town, South Africa - Thiocy_expt_1000_biof (version 2) | ecosystem: Engineered > Bioreactor > Thiocyanate-remediating >...
GGATGGGGCGACGATCCGCCTACCCGCTCCGCGATGATGGTCGATCATGACCATCATCTGCGCCGGACCCCGGGCGCAGGAAGCTGCCCGCACGATCCGCTCTGTCCCGCCGGGTGCGAGGCGACCCTCGCACCACCCGGCCCTGCGTCCCCGCCCGTTCGTCTCGAGTCGCTCGATGAAGGCGCAGTGAGGAGGAGTATACGCCCGGTCGGAAGTACCGTGCGTAAGGTGCCCCAAAATCGGGGTGTGAGGCCTGGGAATGCTGGTGACTCCGCGAGTCAAACTGATGGGGTTTTGCACAGGGTGCGACGCATCCCCCGGCTGGGTGGCCGGCTCTTCGCCCGGCCATGACGGACGAGGGGCGGTAGGTGGTGAGGGTTTGGTCCCCGCTTGCGCGGGATGAAAGCGGTGGGTGGGGGGGGACCATGCTGTGATCTGGCCGCCGCGCTGGACATGGCGACAACCCCCGCGATAGAAGGCTTTTCCGATGACAACCGGCGGCTTTGGCCGCCCTTTTCTTGTGAACGAGCCTTCGCCATGCAGAGCGTGAACGACATCCGGTCTTCCTTCCTGGGCTTCTTCGAGAAGAACGGGCATGAAGCCGTGGCCTCATCGCCGCTGGTGCCGCGCAACGACCCCACGCTGATGTTCACCAATGCCGGCATGGTGCAGTTCAAGAACGTCTTCACCGGCCTCGAAAAACGCCCCTACAACCGGGCGACGACGGCGCAGAAATGCGTGCGTGCCGGCGGCAAGCACAACGATCTCGACAATGTCGGCTTCACCGCGCGGCATCACACCTTCTTCGAGATGCTCGGCAATTTCTCGTTCGGCGACTATTTCAAGGACGAAGCGATCACGCTGGCCTGGGACCTGCTCACCAAGGAGTGGGGCCTGCCCAAGGACAAGCTGACGGCGACCATCTACGAAGACGACGACGAGGCGATGGAGCTGTGGAAGAAGATCGCGGGCCTGCCCGAGGATCGCATCGTCCGGCTCGGCGCCAAATCCAACTTCTGGCAGATGGGCGATACGGGCCCCTGCGGTCCGTGCTCGGAAATCTTCTACGATCATGGCGACAAGTACTGGGGCGGCCCGCCGGGCACGCCCGAGGAAGATGGCGACCGCTTCGTCGAAATCTGGAACCTCGTATTCATGCAGTTCGAGCAGCTGCCCGATGGCAGCCGCGTCAAGCTGCCCAAGCCGTCGGTGGACACCGGCTCGGGGCTCGAGCGCGTCGCCGCGGTGATGCAGGGGACCAACAACAATTACGAGATCGACCTGTTCCGGGCGCTGATCGATTCCGCCGCGCAGGTTACCGGCGTGAGCCTCAAGGGGCTCGATGAGGGCGGGCTCGCCTCGCTGCGCGTCGTCGCCGATCACCTGCGCTCGATGTCGTTCCTCATCGCCGAAGGCGTACTGCCGTCCAACGAGGGCCGCGGCTATGTGCTGCGCCGCATCATGCGCCGCGCCATGCGGCATGCAACGCTGCTCGGCTCGAACGAGCCGGCAATTCACCGCATCGTGCCCACGCTGGTGCGCGAGATGGGCCAGGCCTATCCCGAGCTGGTGCGCGGCGAGCAGATGATCGAGGAGACCGTGCGGCTCGAAGAGCAGCGGTTCTTGAAGACGCTGGGCCGTGGCCTCGCGATCCTCGAGGACGCGACCAAGGAGCTGGGCAAGGGCGACATGCTCGACGGCGTCACCGCGTTCAAGCTCTATGACACCTACGGCTTCCCGCTCGACCTGACGCAAGACGCGCTGCGCCTGCGCGACATCCACGTCGACCTCTCGGGCTTCGAGGACGCGATGGCCCGCCAGCGCGCCGAAGCGCGCAAGAGCTGGGCCGGCTCGGGCGAGGCGGGCGAGGACAAGGTGTGGTTCGCGGTGGCCGACAAGGTCGGGCCGACCGAGTTCCTGGGCTATGAGACCGAGACCGCCGAAGGCGTCGTCACGGCGCTGATCAGGGGCGGCCAGATGGTCGAGGCGCTCAACGAGGGCGAGGAGGGCTTCGTCGTCCTCAACCAGACCCCGTTCTACGGCGAAAGCGGCGGCCAGGTGGGCGACACCGGCACGCTGACCGGCGAAGGCGCCGGTGCCGAGGTGCTCGACACGGTCAAGACCAACGGCGTCTTCGGCCACAAGGTCAAGGTCACCGCCGGCGCGCTGAAAGTCGGCACGCCGCTGGCGCTCATCGTCAGCCACGACCGCCGCTCGGCGATCCGGGCCAACCACTCGGCGACGCACCTGCTGCATGAAGCGCTGCGGCTGGTGCTGGGCGATCACGTGGCGCAGAAGGGGTCGCTGGTGACGCCGGACCGGCTGCGCTTCGACTTCGTGCACACCAAGCCCATGACGGTGCAGGAGCTGACGCAGGTCGAGGACATCGCCAACGATATCGTGCTGCAGAACTCCAAGGTCGAGACCCGCCTGATGGGGGTCGAGGAGGCCAAGGAGAGTGGCGCGCGGGCGCTGTTCGGCGAGAAATATGGCGACGAGGTGCGCGTGGTGTCGATGGGCGATCCCACCGGCAACGCCGTGGGCTGGTCGGTGGAACTGTGCGGCGGCACGCATGTGAACCGCACCGGCGACATCGGGCTCATCACCGTGCTCAGCGATTCCGGCGTGGCCGCCGGGGTCCGCCGGCTCGAGGCGCTGACGGCCAAGGGGGCCCGGCACCACGCGCGCACCAACACCAACCTCGTGGCAAGCGCCGCCGATGTGCTGCGCACGACGCCGGCCGAAATCCTCAACCGCATCGAGGCGCTGCAGGACAACCTCAAGAAGTCCGAGCGGGCGCTGAGCGAGGCGCAGAAGAAGCTGGCGCTGGGCGGCAGCGGCACGGGCGCGGCAGCGCCGGCGGCCGAGACCGTCAACGGCACCGCCTTTGTCGGCCGCGCCATCGAGGGCGTGGCGGCCAAGGATCTGCGCGGCCTCGTCGACGTCGAAAAGAAGAAGCTCGGCTCGGGCGTCGTAGCGCTGGTGCTCAAGGGCGAGGACGGCAAGGGCACCGTCGCGATCGGCGTCACCGACGATCTCGTCGGCAGGCACTCGGCGGCCGAGCTGATCAAGCACGCGACGGTGGCGCTGGGCGGGCAGGGCGGCGGCGGCCGTCCCGACATGGCGCAGGGCGGCGGGCCGGATGGCAGCAAGGCCGAGGCCGCGATCGCGGCGGTGCGTTCAGCGCTCTGAGGAGGCGGTCGCCTCGGAGGCCCCGGCAATGGGGTCTTCGAGCGGCGTGTCGGGCGCCTGCATGGCGGCGGCGCGCTCGGCCTCGCGCAGTGTCGACGGTCCGGCGCCGGCCGGTGCATTGCGCGAGAAGATGCGCAGCCGCGCATCGCCGCTCAGCACATTGAGGATGCCGGCGATCACGATGACGAACAGCCCCACAATGCCCACGGCGTCGGGGTATTCGTAGTAGAACACCGCGCCGAACAGGATCGCCCAGAAGATCTGCGAATATTGCAGCGGCGCGATCCGGCTCGCCTGCACGGCGCGCGTCGCGGCGATGAACAGCATGTTGCCGGTGCCGCCCAGGGCGCCGATCAGCATCAGCCAGGCGAGCTCGGTCCAGGTCGGCACCCGGACGGCGCCGGTGACAAGCATGAGCGTGCCGTTGACGACGACGATATAGAGCGTGGCCATGCCGATGAGGCTGACGCGGGTCTCCTCCTTGGCGACGCGGCGCAGCACCGTGGTGGTGATGGCGCCGAAGAAGGCGGAGCCGAGCGCCGCCAGGTGCCCCAGGCTCAGGTCGCGGAAGCCGGGACGCACCACGATCAGCACGCCGATGAAGCTCGCCGCGAGGATCAGCCAGCGCGGCAGGCTGACCGTTTCCTTGAGTACCGTCACCGAGATCAGCACGATGAAGATCGGCGCGAGGAAGGCGATCGAATAGGCCTCGGCCAGCGGGATGGTGACGAAGGCGAAGATAATGCACAGGTTCCCCAGCACGCCGCTGACGCCGCGCAGATGCACCAGCAGCGGGTTCTTGAGCTTCCAGAAGTACAGCCAGTTCTCGCCTTTGGGCGTGGTCAGGAAGACCGGAACGAGCGAGAAAAGCGTCGTGAAGAACGCCAGCTCATAGACGGACAGGCCGTGACCCAATCCCTTGATGATGGCGTCGCAGCACGAATAGAGCGCGTAGGCGGCAAAGGCATAAAGGACGCCGGGCGGCATCTGGACGATCCGGAGGTAAGCGGTCGCGGGGAATGATCGACGTATACGGTACGAGCCGGAGTCGCGTCGATAGCTGACATGTCAGTTTCCGGCCTGCAGAATGGGAGCAATTGTCGCAATCTCGTTGGTCCACACCAGCCCGGGGAAGCCGTTGGGCACGAGGGCGGCCTCCTGCGGCGTGTCGACGCCCGAGGTGCCGGCGTCGCCGGGCGAGAACGGCCCGATCAGGATGACCTCGGAACCGGCTTCCCGCATGCGCTGGATGAAGCGGTTGGGCCAGCCCCACAGCGCCCAGGCATAGTTGATGGGCACCATGACCATGGTGTTGTGGCAGGCCGAGGGGACGATGCCGGTCCAGCCATAGCCCTCATATTGCAGCAGGCACGACATCAGCCCCTTGCGCGACCAGGCCTTGAGATCGGGCAGGAGCTGCTTGGCGCGCATCGTCGGCGCGTCCCCGCCATAGACGCCCCAGATGGCGGTTTCCCACTGCGGATTGGCCTCGATGAAGGCGCGCAGCATGTCGCCTTCGCGTTCCTCGTTGGACTTGTAGTTCACGAGAAAGCGCTTGTCGGGCATGGCGGTGAGCACGTCGGAAAGCTCGGGCAGCATGCCCACGCCCTTGCCGCGCAGCGGGAAGGTCTTGCCGTCGTCGGGCGTGTAGCCGTAGCCGACGTCCAGCGTCTTCAGATACGCCATGTCGTGCGAACGGGTCTCGCCTTTCCCCTCGGTGCGGCAGTCGAGCGTCCAGTCGTGGAACACGGCGAGCTTGCCGTCGGTGGTGGGGTGCACGTCGAGCTCGACGAAATCGGCCCCGGCGGCGAAGGCGGCCTGCATGGCGGGAATGGTGTTCTCGATCTCGTCGACGATCGGCTCGCGGATGCGCGTGGCCGTGCAGGTGTCGTTCTCGACGCCGGTGAGGTCGAAATTCTGATGCACGCCGCGATGCGCAACAAAGCGCGTTTCGCCTGTCTGCGCCGGGGCCAGCCAGGACGCGTTCCACAGATAGACAGCCGCGATGAACACGGCGACGCCGATGAGAATTTTCTTAAACATGTCGCCCGCCCTTGGCCCCGAGTGAGGCGAAAGGGGCAGCCAATTGCGGCGACTACTTGGCGCGGGCGCGGTTGTTTTTGGGATTGTGCTCGAGCTCCACAAGCCCGAGCGCCTCGGCCACCGGCGTCACGTAGTTGGCGAAGCGGCCGCGCAGTCCCTTCTTGAGGCCGTACCAGCCACGCTTCGGATTGTCCGGTGCACGGGCCCAGGCTTCGATGGTGCCGGGCCTGGCCTCCTTCTGCTCGTCGGCATTGCCCAGCTCCATCCAGTCGTCATGCGCCTTGAGCATCGCGGCAAGGTCCTCGGGGGCGCTGATGTGGTAGCGCAGCTCCGTGCCGCCCGCGACGCAGACGAGCGCCGGCGGGCTGGCGTCGGGATCACGCCACAGGGTGATATCCGACGTGCCCGGCGGCGTCTTGAGCGTCCACGGATCGTCCTTGGTGCCCTTGGCCATCTAGTCCTCCCGCTGTGGAACTGCGCTCCAAGAGTTGACCCGCGCCCGGGTGGCGTCAAGTGCGCGCTCAGCTGGGGAAGTCGACCGAGCCGCCGCTCGAGGTTTCGAGGCTCTCGATGCCGGGCTTGCCGAACACCGTGGCGTGGCCGCCGCTCGACACTTCCGCCGCGATCGACTCGCGGGCGGTGATCTCGACCGACGCACCGCTCGACGCTTCGAGCGAGACCTTGGCGCAGTCGAGCTCCTTGGCGCCGATCGACGCGCCGGAGGAGACTTCGACATTGGCACTGGTGCACAGGCCCGACGTTTCGATGCGCGCGCCGCTGCTCGCTTCGATCGAATAGACCATGCCTTCGATGGCGTTGGTCTTGATGCTGCCGCCGCTCGAGGCTTCGAGGCTGATCTCCTCGCCCATCAGCGCCGTCGCCTCGACCGACGCGCCCGAGCTGGCCTCGAGCGCATCGAGAACTTCGGTACCGATGGTGATGGTGATGTCGCGACCGGACCAGTCGAAGATGTCACCGATGGTCCATTGGTACCACAGGTGCAGGATGCCATCGCGCACCTCATAGCGGAGGTCGTCCAGATCCTGCGTCTTGGCGGCATCGGCCACCACCGAGAGCGGCTGGCCGCCGCTGACGACGGCGCGGATGCCCGAAGCGGCATCGACGCCGTGGAAGGTGGCGACGTCGAGCGTGCGGGTTTCGGCAAAGGCGAGAGCGGGAAGGGGGGCGAGAGCAGTGGCGGCAAGGGCCGCGATCAGGTGACGCTTCATGGGACGGTCCTCCGTTTGCGCGGCCCTATGGGCAGCATCTGGTGAACCGTCCCTGAATGATCAAGGCCTCAAGCCGACATCGCCTTCTTGAGATTGACGTCGATGGCGTCGAGGAAGCCCAGGGTCGACAGCCACTGCTGGTCGGGACCGACGAGCAGCGACAGGTCCTTGGTCATCTTGCCCTCCTCGATGGTGGCGACAGTGACCTTTTCGAGCGTGTCGGCGAACCTGGCGAGCTCCAGGTTCTGGTCGAGCTTGGCGCGATGGGCGAGGCCGCGCGTCCAGGCGAAGATCGAGGCGGTGGAGTTGGTCGAGGTCTCCTTGCCCTGCTGGTGCTGGCGGTAGTGGCGGGTGACGGTGCCGTGCGCCGCTTCCGCCTCGACGATCTTGCCATCAGGCGTCATCAGCACCGAGGTCATGAGGCCGAGCGAGCCGAAGCCCTGCGCCACGGTGTCGGACTGCACGTCGCCATCGTAGTTCTTGCACGCCCACACATAGCCGCCGCTCCACTTGAGTGCCGAGGCGACCATGTCGTCGATCAGGCGATGCTCGTACCAGATCTTGAGTTCTTCGAACTTGGCCTTGTAGTCGCTCTCATAGATCTCCTGGAAGATGTCCTTGAAGCGGCCGTCATAGGCTTTCAGAATGGTGTTCTTGGTGCTGAGGTAGCACGGCACCTTACGGTTGATCGCGTAGTTGAACGAGGCGTGCGCGAAGTCGCGGATCGACGCATCGAGATTGTACATGCCCATCGCGACGCCGGCGCCCGGCGCGTCGAACACTTCGTGCTCGATGACCTTGCCGTCCTCGCCGGTGAACTTGATGGTGAGCTTGCCCTTGCCGGGGAACAGGAAGTCGGTGGCCTTGTACTGGTCGCCGAAGGCGTGACGGCCGACGATGATCGGCTGCGTCCAGCCCGGCACGAGGCGCGGCACGTTCTTGCAGATGATGGGCTCGCGGAAGATCACGCCGCCAAGGATGTTGCGGATGGTGCCGTTGGGCGACTTCCACATCTTCTTGAGCTTGAACTCTTCGACGCGCTGCTCGTCGGGAGTGATGGTGGCGCACTTGATGCCCACGCCGTGCTTCTTGATGGCATTGGCGGCATCGACCGTGACCTGGTCGTTGGTCGCGTCGCGGTTCTCGACGCTGAGGTCGTAATACTCGATGGGGAGGTCGAGATAGGGGAGGATCAGCTTGTCCTTGATCGCCTGCCAGATGATGCGGGTCATCTCATCGCCATCGAGATCGACGACCGGGTTGGCGACTTTGATCTTGGACATTGAAGGCTCCTTCCTGATTTGCGCCGCCGCTATAGCACGAAACGGTCGAGGGAAAAGGCCGGGCGCGGCGAGACTTATGCAGGGTGTGCGGCGCGCCCGATCGGGGATGCCCGCCGTCTGAACCGCGTCCCGACACGCTTTCGCTTGACATTGTGTATCTACACATTACCTAGCGCGAGATGGCCGACGACTTCACCCAGTGCATGGTTTCCAACTCGCGCATGGCGGCGCGGGCGATCACGCGGCGCTACGATGCCTATCTCAGGCCCTATGGCGTGACCGCCACGCAGCTCTCGCTGATGGGGGGAATCCGGATGATCCCGGGGGCGACGGTCAGCCGGCTGGCCGAGGCGCGCGGCTTCGAGCGGACGACGCTGACGCGCAACCTCGACAAGCTCGAGCAACTGGGTTTCGTCGCGTCGGCGGCGCAGGGCAGGGCGCGGGTGCCGGCGCTCACGCCGCAGGGCGAGGCGCTGCTCGAACAATTGCTGCCGCTCTGGCGCAAGGCGCAAGCGGACCTCCGCGCCGAGCTCTCATCCGAAACATTCGATGACGGCATCAACATGCTGAAACGACTCTCCAAAGTCTGAAAGGAAAACCCATGGCTCCCGACACCGATCCGATCGTCGTTACCGGCATGGGCGCCGTGTCGCCCCTTGGCGTGGGCGTCGACGCCAACTGGCAGGCGCTGCTGGAAGGGCGCAGCGGCATCGTGATGAACGACCGCTTCGACGTGAGCGCCTTCGCCGCCAAAATCGCCGGACTCGTGCCCGGGAGCTTCGATCCGACGACGGCGGTCGACCCGAAAGACCTCAAGAAGATGGACCTGTTCATCCAGTATGGACTGGTAGCGGCGGCCGAAGCGCTGACGCAGTCGGGCTGGGTGGCGGACAGCGCTGACAGGCAGGCGGTGACGGCGACGATCATCGGCTCGGGCGTGGGCGGCTCGCCCGTGATGGCCGAGGCGGTTGATATCATCCGCGACAAGGGCCCGCGGCGGCTGTCACCCTTCACGGTGCCGGCGTTCCTCGCCAATCTCGCTGCCGGCTGGATCTCGATCAAATACGGCTTCAAGGGACCGATCGGCGCGCCGGTGACGGCGTGCGCCGCGAGTGCCCAGGCGATCGGCGATGGCATGCGGCTGATCCGCACCGGCGAGGCCGACGTCGTCGTGTGCGGCGGCGCCGAGGGCTCGGTCGATCCCATCTCGATCGGCGGCTTCGCGGCGAGCCGGGCGCTCAACACCAGCTTCAACGACCGCCCCACCGAGGCGTCGCGGCCGTTCGACAAGGGCCATGCCGGCTTCGTGCTGGCCGAAGGCGCGGCCGTTGTGGTGATCGAGCGGCTGAGCCACGCGCTGGCGCGGGGCGCCAAGCCCCTCGCGATCGCCGCGGGGTACGGCACCTCGGCCGACGCCTATCACCTGACGGCGGGATCGCCCGACGGCGCCGGCGCGCAGGTGGCGATGAACAACGCCATCCGCAACGCCGGGATCGCGCCCGACGACATCGGCTATGTCAACGCGCATGCGACGTCGACCGAGGTCGGCGACAATGCCGAGATCAACGGCATCCGCGCCGTGTTCGGCGACCGCGGCCAGTCGCTGGCAGTGTCGTCCACCAAATCGGCGACCGGTCACATGCTGGGCGCGGCGGGCGCGATGGAGGCGGTGATCTCGATCCTTGCGCTGCGCCACCAGATGCTGCCGCCCACGCTCAACCTGCACGACCCGGAGGATGTTGCGCGGCAGTTCGACCTCGTGCCGCTCACGGCAAAGCCGAAGGCGCTCAGGCACGTGCTGAGCAATTCGTTCGGCTTTGGCGGCGTCAATGCGAGCCTGGTGTTTTCCGCGATTTAGTCCGCAGTGAAAGGATTGGCGGTGCCCACCAGGATGCCGCCCTCGACCGGTAGATTGACGCCGGTGATCCAGCCGGCGTCTGGGGAAGCGAGGAAGCTCACGCGGCGGCGATGTCCTCGGGCTCGCCGACCCGGCCGAGCGGCACGCGTTGCGCCATCCGCGCGAGATCGTCGTCGCGGCCGCTCCAGTTGCGGGTCCGGATGGTGCCGGGCGTGATGAGGTTGAAGCGGACGCCGCTGCGGCCATACTGCGCCGCGAGATTCTTGATCATGCTCTCGAGCCCCGCCTTGGCAGCGGAGTAGGGGTAGCCCCCGATCGCGGCGTTGCCATTGATCGAGCCGATGGCGACGACATTGGCGCCATTGCCCGCTGCGACCAGCGAAGGCAGCGCGGCGCGGATGCAGCGGGCGGCGCCGACGAGATTGACGTCGAGCTTGGCGTTCCAGAGCGCGTCGGGAATGTCCTCGAAGGCCGGCTCGTCCCAGTCGCCGCCGGCGGTCGCCACGAGAATGTCGAGCTTCCCCAGCCGCGCGGCCGCGTCGGCGAAGGAGGCCTGCACGGCCGCGCTGTCGGTGATGTCGCAAGAGGTGCTGAACGCCGTGCCGCCGGCAGCCACGATCTCGGCAGCGACATCGCGGGCAAGGGCCGCGTCGATGTCGGACACGGCAATCGCGCCACCCTCGGCGGCGAGCCGCAAGGCAGCTGCGCGGCCGATGCCGGTGCCGCCGCCGGTGACGTAGATCGCCCGGCCCGCGAAACGGTGCGGAACGCTCATGGCGCGAAGGGCCGCAGGTCGAAGCCGGGGTCGCGGCCGAGTGCGAGGTCGGCGACAAGCTTGCCGCAATAGGGACCGATGGTGAGGCCGGTGGCGGCGAGGCCATTGCCCAGGATCAGGCCATCGATGCCGCCGGCGCGGCCGAGGATGGGTCGGTCGGTGGGGCCGAAGGGGCGGAAGCCGATACGCGTTTCGATCAGCGTCGCGTCGGCGAGGCCGGGAGCGACGGCGAGGGCGCGGTTGAGCACGTCCTGCTGGCCCGCGGCGGTGACGCGATAGTCGAAGCCGACATCGGCCTCGAAGGTCGCGCCCACGACGATGCGGCTATCGTCGAAGGGCACGAAGTAGTGGCTGTTGAGCGGCAGCACGACCGGCCATTTGCGGGTGTCGACGCCGTTGAGCCCGAGATGGGTGATCTGGCCGCGCCTGAGCGTCACCGGATGCGCAATGCCGATGGGGCGCAGGAGATGCGGCGCCCATGCACCCGCAGTGACGATGATCTCGTCGGCGGCGATGGGATTGCCGCTGCCATCGAGGCAGGTGACGCGGTCCCCCTCGCGCCTGAGGCTGGCGCTGTCCTGCCGGACCTCCGCGCCGGCCGCGACGGCGGCGCGGAGCAGGGTCGCAGCGAGCAGCTTGCCGTCGACGCGGGCGCCGCCACTGATGCTGAGGCCCGCGAGCCCATCGCGCAGCGGCGGGAACATCTCGCGGGCACGGGCCGGGGAGACGGGGGCGACGGTACCGATCTGGGGCGCTTCATCGGCATGCGCGGCGAGCTGCGCCTCGACCCGGGCGAGCCGCGCCTCGTCGTCCGACAGCACCAGCGCGCCGACCGGCGCAAAGCCGATATCGGTGCCGAACTGCTGGTCGAGCTGGGCGAGGATGTCGCGATGGTAGCGCGCGCCGGCGATGCACAGGCGATAGCGGTCGGCATCGGCATCGTCCTCGACCCAGGGGCAGGCAATGCCGGCGCCCGCCAGTGTCGCCTTGCCCGGATGCACGGCGTCGAGGACGAGCACGTCCGCGCCGGCCCGGGCGAGATGATAGGCCGCGCTGGCGCCGAAAATGCCGGCGCCGATGATGACAGCACGCATGGGCTGGTCCTGGAGCGAGTGACTCGGAGGCCCGAGCAGAGCATCGGGCCCCCAGGGGGGCAAGGATACCACTTACCCTCCACTTGACGGATGCATTCCTCGATGGCTATGGATAAACGCATAGCCAAATGGCTATTGATAATCGGATGGAGAGTGCCAATGGCCAAGTGGATACGTTCGAGCCATCGCTGGGTGGCTATGACATTCCTGGTGATCGTGATCGTCAACATGGCGGCCTTCGCCATCAACCAGGCGCAGCCCTGGCTGTACTACTTGCCGCTGCCGTTCCTGTTCTGGCTTATGCTGACCGGCCTCTACATGTTCGTGCAGCCATATCTCCTGCGGAGACGTTCCGGCGGCGCGACCTGAGCCACACCGAGGAAGGACCAATGGCCGAACAGACGCCCGAGCTTCGCACCGTCGTTGTCGAACGCGACATCGCTCAGCCGCCGGAGAAGATCTGGCGCGCGCTCACCCAGCCGCATTTCATCGAGGAATGGCTCAAGATGAAGCCGGACTTCGCCGCCGAGGTGGACCGGCCCTATACGATGACGGCGGAGTGGGGCGCGGTGGAGGGCAGGGTGCTCGAGTCCGATCCCTTCACCACGCTGTCCTACACCTGGTCGGCCTTCGGGCTCGAGAGCGTCGTCACCTATACGCTGACGCCAAGTCCGAGGGGGACGCTGCTGCGCGTCGAGCAGGCGGGCTTCCCCACCACGATGGAGTACGCCTACCAAGGCGCACGGCAGGCGTGGCCGGAATATCTCGCCGCGATCGAGCAGATGCTCGCCGGCCAGCCCTAGCCCGCCGACTAGGACGGCGTTCGCTTCCTCGCGGGCGCCGTCTTTGCCGCGGTCTTTTTGGCCGGCGCTTTCCGCGCCGGCCTGGCCTCCTTGGATGGCTTGGCGCCGACGGCCTTGAAGGCGAAGTCGACCCAGCTGGCGAGGTCGTCGTCGTCCTCGATCGCGTCGGGGTCGATCCAGAAGAAGCCGGTCATCTCGCGATTGTTGTGCACCATCGCCGTGGCGCCGCTGCGCGCCGCGGCGGCAGGGGCGTTCTCCTTGCCCACCGAGATGAGGATTTGGCCGTCCTTCTTGCAGCCAACGAGAATGTGGCCGTTGAGCAGGAAGGTCAGGCCGCCGAACATGTATTTCTCGGTGATGCCGGGGTGCTCGCCGACCAGCATGCGCACGCGCTCGGCGAGATGGTCCATCGTCTCGTTGCTTTTCATTTGGGCGGCAGCGTCTTCACATATTTCGTTGCGTAGGCGATCCAGTCCCTGAGCGCGGTGTCGTCGGGCAGCCGGTCGATATCGACGCTGACGAAACCCGACATCACGCGCGGCCCCATATGCATGAGGGCGGCACCCCGGGCGAGCGCCTCGTCGGCCGTGTCGGGGTCGATGCGGACGAGCAGGGCGCCTTTGGCGGTGGTGCCGATCAGCATGTTGCCGTCCAGCATGAAGCCGACGCCGCCGAACATCTTCTTTTCCGCGACGCCGGCTTTCTTGAGCAGCGGCCGGAGCCGCGCCGCGAGTTCGTCCGATGCAGCGGTCATGACTGTTCCTCGTCGCGATAGGTCTGCCAGCGCGGGATGTCGGCGGCCAGCAAATCCCAGTCGCGATGACTGCGCCCGAAGATGAGCTGGGTGGGCATGAACCAGCTCGTGCTGTCCTTGCCGAAGAGCCCGACGGGCAGCATCAGTGCGTCCGGCGCGCGGCTCGACCGGGCATAGACGGGCGTGCCGCAGGTTGGGCAGAAATGCCGGGTGAGGGTTGCGCCCGAGTTTGAGGGACGGTCGTAGGCCGTGACGGCGCCGGTGATCGTCACGTCGGCGCGGCTCGCGAGCGCGACGGTCGAATGGCCGGTGCCGCTGGCTTTCTGGCAGTCCTCGCAGGCGCACATGAACATCGATTTGACGGGGCCGGCAAAGTGCACGGTGACCGCGCCGCAGGCGCAGCGTGCGGTGAGATCGATGACGGGGCGGGGCTTGCGGTCCATGGACGGAGGCTGCACCGCGCCGGGCGGCGCCGCAAGGCGATTGATTTGGCATCGGCGGAGGAATACGCCCTCGCCATGAACACGCAGGTGCCGCTTCCCGCGACTGTCCAGTTCGCGCCGGACTACCCCATCGTGACCGAGCGGCTGGCACTGCGCCCATTCAGCCGCGGCGATGTCGATGCGGTGTATTCCTATCGCAGCCGCGAAGACGTGTCGGAATACCTGTTCGACCAGCCGATGACGCATGAGGAATGCGCTGAGGCCGTGCGCGCCCGCGCCGGACAGATCGCCTTCAGCAATGAGGGGGACAAGATCGTGCTCGCCGTCGAGCGACGCGACGATGCACGGCTCATCGGCGAGGTGTCGCTGATCTGGCGCAGCGTGTCCGACTTGCAGGGCGAAATCGGCTACATCTTCCACCCCGATGCGCATGGCCATGGCTACGCCAGCGAGGCGTCGCGGGCCCTGCTCGCCTTCGGCTTCGAGGTGATGGGGCTGCACCGCGTCTACGCGCGCTGCGACGCGCTCAATGGCGGCTCGGAGCGCGTCATGCAGCGGCTCGGCATGCGCAAGGAAGCGCATTTCCGCGAGCATGCGCAGTTCAAGGGGCGCTGGGACGAGGAACTCATCTACGCCATCCTCGAAGGCGAATGGTTCGCACCCGCGACGTCGCGTTGATCGCGACGCAAATGTGACGGCGCGCGGAAAAAATTAGTTCGGGGCTGCGGCAATCCGCACAGGAACCGCCGCAATGAGGTGACGTTGTCGGATCAGGGCTGAGCGCGCAGCGGAGGGCGCCTCATCATGACTACTGATCTGACATTGAAAACCGACAGACTGACGCTACGAACGTTCGAGCGTTCCGACCTGGACGACGTGCTGAGCTACTATTCGCTGCCTGAAGTGCAGCGCTATCTCGACTGGAAGGCGCGCGACAAGAGCGAGGCCACGACCGCGTTCGAGGCGATGCGCCGGCAGAAGCGGCTGACACGGCCAGGCGAGATCCTGACGCTGGGCATGGTGCGCAAGCTCGATGGCGCCGTGATGGGCCACGTCTCCCTGCGCTGGACCGATGCGACGGCAGGGCAGGGCGAGATCCGCTTTGCCGTGGCCCCCGTCTACCGGCGGCACGGCTACTGCCGCGAGGCGGTGAGCGCGGTGATGGACCTGGCGTTCAACGAATACCGCCTGCATCGCATTTTCGCCGTCACGGCGGGGGACAACGAGGCGTCGGCGCGGCTGCTGCGGGCGCTCGGCATGCGGCTCGAAGCGCACTACCGCGAGCATGCGCTGTTCCAGGGCGAATGGGACGAGGAGCTGCACTTCGCCATTCTGTCGCGCGAGTGGAAGCGCAGCGAGAAAATCCACGAACTGGCGCGCCACAAGGTGGCGTGAGTTCCCACGCGCGCGCGACCCGTGAGCGGCACGCGCGCGCGTCATTCTGACGTCATATTAGGCTCCTGTCGATCAGTGAAAACCGCATGGCTGGCATGCAAAACGGCTGACGGCACCGCCGCTTTGCGCTCTATTGCACCCACAGGGCGTCAGGTGAATGCACGATCGAGGGGGTCGCGTGTTCGGCGCCTCCGGACATCGACTGAGGACCCCCATGGCCCTTCTGCCCGCGGCCGGTCACGCCGACCGGCCACGCAATTCCTTCCCCGACATCGCCCGTGACTTCGTGTTCGTCGCTCTCGTGGTGTTCGCCGCGGCGCTCGCGGGGAGCCTGTCGCGGCCTGTAGGGTTCCTCGCCGTCTTCTGGCCCGCCAATGCCCTGCTCGCCGGCCTGCTGCTGCGGCAGCCGCGGCTGCGCACCTTCGCCAATGTCGCCGCCGCGGCCCTGGGCTACCTCGCGGCGGGCGCCGTGATGGGCGACGCGACGCAGGACGGCGTGCTGATGACGGCGGCCAACCTCGTCGGTGCGCTGGTGCTGATCCTGTTCTTTGCCGCGTTGCCCGAGACCGACCGCCGGCTCGAACGGCCCCTGAGCGTCGCCGCGCTCGTGCTGGTGAGCCTTGCCGGGTCGGCTGCTGCGGGGATCGTGGGCGGCGTCGCCTTCGTGCGCATCGCCGACAATACCTATCTCGACGGCTGGTGGCGCTGGCTCGCCTCGGAGATGGTCAACTACCTGGCGCTGCTGCCCCCGCTGTTGACGGTGCCTGCCCCGGACCGATGGCTGCGGCGCCGGCCGCGCAGCGCCGAGCTCAAGCTTTGGCTGCCGCCGGTGCTCGTGGCGGTGGCCGCGATCGGCGCCTCGCCGTTCCTGCCCAGCTCGCTGGCCGTCGTCGCGGCGGTGCCGGCACTGGTGTGGTGCGCGCTGGTGCTGCCGCTGCCGGGAACGGCGTTGCTGGTGCTGGTCTATTCGGGCGCCGCGATGCTGGGCATCAAGCTGGGGATCTACGATTTCGGCTTCGAACCGCCGCTCAGCGACGACACCATCGCCATGGCGCATCTGGGCGTGGCGCTGGTGGCGCTCGGCCCCATCCTGGTAGCGAGCGCCAGCGCCGACCGCCGCCGCCGGCTCGACCACCTCGAGCGGCTGACGCGGCTCGACTCGCTCACCGAGGCGCTCACCCGCCGCGCTTTCGAGCAGGCAGGGGCGGGGCTGATCGCGCAGCAGCGGCAGACCGGCGCGCCGGTGGCGGTGCTGCTGTGCGACGCCGACCACTTCAAGGCGATCAACGACCTGCACGGCCACGCGGCCGGCGACCGCGCCCTGACCGCGCTCGCCGCCGCCATCCGCACCGCGATCCGCCAGGACGACATCGTGGGCCGCCTGGGCGGCGAGGAATTCGCGCTGGTTCTGGCCGATACGACCCGCCGCGAGGCCGAAGTGGTTGCCGAGCGTATCCGGCGCGCCATCGGCCGGCTCGAGATCGTGCTCGATGGTGGCGAGGTCCTGACGCTGACGGTGAGCATCGGCGTGTGCTTTGCGCATTCGTCGTCCTTCGACCTCGCCGACATGGTCTCGCGCGCCGACCATGCGATGTACGAAGCCAAGCGCCTGGGCCGCAACCGCGTGGTCATCGGGGCGAGCTGACGATCTGCCTGGCGGCTTGATCTGCCGGGCGCTTAGGCCCTATCTGCGCGCCATGGCCGGAACCGACAAATCGCAGCAGTTCAACTTTCGCCCGTCGCCGGCAGTCATCCTGTGCGAACCGCAGCTCGGCCAGAACATCGGCACGACGGCGCGCGCCATGGCCAATTTCGGCCTGTGGGACCTGCGGCTGGTCAATCCGCGCGACGGCTGGCCCAACGAGGAAGCGATCGCCGCGGCGTCGCGCGCCGAGCATGTGCTCGACAAGGTGCGGGTGTTCGCGACCACCGAGGAGGCGATCGCCGACCTCTCGCTCGTCTACGCCACGACCGCCCGCCGGCGGGACCTGCAGAAACCGGTCCTCGGCCCCGAGGAAGCTTCGCAGCGCAGCATCGCCCATATCGCCAACGGACACGGCGCCGGCATCCTGTTCGGCCGGGAGCGCTGGGGCCTCTACAATGAAGAGGTGGCGCTCGCCGACGCCATCGTGACGCTGCCGGTGGAAGCCGCCTTCGCCTCGCTCAACATCGCGCAGGCGGTGCTGATCATGGCCTATGAGTGGCGCCGCCAGACCGACCTGGGCAAGGCGCTGCTGTTCACCGAGACCGTGTCGGAGCCCGCCACCAAGGGCGAGCTGATCAAGCTGTTCGAGCATCTCGAGCAGTCGCTGGACGAGGCCGGCTTCTTCACCGCGCCCGACAAGCGGCCCACCGTGGTGATGAACCTGCGCGCCATGCTGAGCCGCGGCACGCTATCGGGCCAGGAGGTGCGCACGCTGCACGGCGTCATCTCCTCGATCGAGCGCAAGCACCTCCGCCCCAAGGCCAACCGGCCCAGCAAGGGGCAGCCGGGCGAGCCGGTGGAGTAGATTTGACGCGGCTTCACTGACATGTCAGTGGAAACGCTCCATGACCGCGCCCGCCACCGCCGCTCCCTCGCGCTACGCCTTTCACTACACCGGCTTCCGCTTCTTCTGGGCCACCACGCTGCTGGTGAGCTTTGCCGTGCAGATCATGTCGGTGTCGATCGCCTGGCAGATCTACGATGTGACCGGCAACGCCTTCCTGCTGGGGCTGGTGGGCCTGTCGCTGTTCCTGCCGGCGCTGGTGCTGATCCTTGTGACCGGGCTGACCGCTGACCGCTTCAACCGGCGCGGCATCATGGCGATCTGCCTCAGCGTCGAGCTGCTCTGCGCCGGCGGCTTTCTGCTGTTCGTCAATGCGCAGGCCCATGAGATCTGGCCGATCTTCGCCATCCTCGTGGCGCTGGGCACGGCGCGCGCCTTCTGGAACCCCGCCGCGCAGTCGCTGGCCCCCAATCTGGTGCCGCCCGAGGCGCTGGCCAACGCCATCACCACCAACATGTCGGCCTGGCAGTTCGCGTCGATCGCGGGACCCGCGGCGGGCGGTCTGCTCTATGGCATCTCCCCCACCGTGGCGTTCGGCACGGCGGCGACGCTGATCGTCATTGCGATCGTCTGCGTCCTGATGATCCCCAAGCCGGTGCAGGTGCGGGGGCAGCAGGCGACGAGCCTTGAAACGATGTTCGCCGGCTTCCGCTACATCTTCTCCAACAAGGTGGTGCTGGGCGCCATTTCGCTCGACATGTTCGCGGTGATGCTGTCGGGCGCCTATGCGCTGATGCCGGTCTACGCCAAGGATATCCTGCATGCCGGCCCGCAGGAGCTGGGCTTCCTGCGCGCCGGCCCGGGCATCGGGGCGATCCTGATGGGGCTGGTGCTGATGCGCTTCCCGGTCCGCGACCATGCCGGGCGTACATTGTTCGTGTTCGTGGCGCTGTTCGGCGCGTTCACCGTGCTGTTCGGCTTTTCGACCAATGCGTGGCTGTCGGTGGTGGCGCTGGTGCTGGTGGGGGCGTCCGACATGGTGAGCGTGACGATCCGCGAGACCATCATGCAGCTCTGGACGCCCGAGGAGGTCCGCGGCCGCGTCAATGCGGTCAACTCGGTTTTCATCGGGGCCAGCAACGAGCTGGGCGAGTTCCGGGCCGGAACGGTCGCCGCGCTGATCGGGCCCGTGCCTGCCGTGGTGCTGGGCGGCTTCGGCGCCATCGCCGTGGCCGGCATCTGGGCCACGATCTTCCCCGATCTGCGCAACCAGCGGCATCTCGACGAGAAACGGGCGTGAGGGTTGACTCGGCGGGCTGCCGCCTCTAGGAAGCCGCCACTTTCCGGGCTCCGGTCCGTGAAGCGCACCCGGGATTCCCTGAATGGTCAGGAATCTGTCGGCCCTGCCGCAAGGCAGGGCAGAGGAGGGCGCAATCACTTTCGACGATCTATGAAAGGATTACGATGTCGAAGCGCATTCAGTCCAAGCACAAAATCGACCGCCGTCTTGGCGAGAATCTGTGGGGCCGTCCGGGCTCGCCGCTCAACGCGCGCGCCTATGGCCCCGGCCAGCACGGCCAGCGCCGCAAGGGCAAGACCTCCGACTACGGTCTGCAGCTGCGCGCCAAGCAGAAGCTCAAGGGCTATTACGGCTCGATCACCGAAAAGAGCTTCCACAAGCTCTATGTCGAAGCGTCGCGCGTTAAGGGCGACACCGGCGAGCGCCTGATCGGCCTGCTCGAGAGCCGCCTCGACGCCATTGTCTACCGCGCCAAGTTCGTGCCGACCGTGTTCGCCGCCCGCCAGTTCGTCAGCCACGGCCATGTGCTGGTGAACGGCAAGCGCGTCACCATCCCGTCCTACTCGGTCAAGCCGGGCGACAAGGTCGAGCTGCGTGAGCGTTCGCGCCAGCTGGGCATCGTGCTCGAAGCCAACCAGCTCGCCGAGCGCGACGTGCCCGACTACATCGAAGTCGATCACGGCAAGCAGTCGGCCACCTATGTGCGCGTCCCGGCCCTGGCCGACGTGCCGTACCCGGTGCAGATGGAACCGAACCTGGTCGTCGAGTTCTACTCGCGCTGACCGGTTCCGACCGCAGAAACTCAAAGGCCGCCCACTGGGCGGCCTTTTTGTTTGTGCACCACCTGTCAGGCAATGCTTGACACATGTCAGGTGATACCTTACAACCGCCTGATGCTCAGGTCGTTCAGGCATAAGGGTCTCGATGACCTGTGGTCCAAAGGGACAACGGCCAAGATCGATGCCAAGCTGCATAGGCGCGTGCTTGCTCGTCTCGACGCACTCGATGCTGCTGATCGTCCCGAGGACATGAACATCCCCGGTTTCGATTTCCACATGCTGAGAGGCTTCGACCCAACCCGCTACACGGTTCACGTCAACGGCCCGTGGTGCGTTACGTTCGAGTTCGAGGGCAAGGATGCGGTGCGCGTCGACCTCGAGCAGTATCACTGAGGATATCGCGATGCCCACTTACCCCGCCAAGCGTAACGCCAGCCGCCCGCCGACCCATCCCGGCTTTCTCCTCGCCGATACGGTCCTGCCGGCGACGGGTAAGACCAAGAGCGAGATTGCGCGGTTGCTGGGAATTTCCCGTCAGCAGCTCTACGCCATTCTGGATGAGAAGGCGCCCGTTTCCCCCGTGGTCGCGGTGCGCCTGGGCAAGCTGTTCGGCAACGGCGCGGGGCTTTGGGCGAGGATGCAGGCCGCCCGGGACATCTGGGAGGCCGAGCAGCACACCGACGTGTCGAGCATTCCCACGCTGACCACCGGTTCCTGAGGCCTCAATGAGAAGGCCGCCCGAGTGGGCGGCCTTTGTTTGTGCGACGGAGCGGGCCCCGGTTCTATTCCGGCACCACGACCGGCGTGGCGGAGGCGGGGACGGTTTCGGTCGCGAGGTAGCGCGGGTCGTCGTAGTCGTTGGCGAAGACCTTGCCCTCTTCGGGGATCTGCCGCTCGAAGCCGCGCAGACGCTGGTAGATCGAGATCAGATTGATGATCGTCGTCCACGAGTTCATCAGGAAGCGGAACGACGACGAAACCTGCCCGAAGGCCTGCAGGATCTGCTGGAAGATGCCGAAGGTGATGGCGCCGGTGACCACCGAGGGCCCCACCGCCAGATAGGGGAAGAACTGGCTCGCATTGAGGTACGCGTACCGGAAGACGTTGAAGTAGGTGTAGTGGAAGTAGATGCGGAAGTAGTTCCGCTGCACGTTCTTGAACAAGTCGCGGATCGTGACCGGCTGGGCGCGCTCGGCATGATCCTCGCCATAGACGAGTTCCTTGCGATAGGCGGCTTCGACGCGCTGGTTGGCGAAGTTGAGGCCGGGCAGGCGGATGCCCGCCACGGCGAACAGCACCGTGCCGAAGATGGCCGAGAACAACGCCAGCCAGACCAGGCTGCCGGGGACGGCGCCAACCCAGGGCAGGACCGGCAGGTGGTCCGACAGACCCCACAGGATGGGGATGAACACCAGCAGCGTCATGATCGAAGCGATGATGTCGAGGCCCAGATTCTCCACGATCGAGGAGAAGTTCTGGGTGTCCTCCTGGACGCGCTGCGCGGCGCCCTCGACGTGGCGGACCTTCTGCCAGTTGGCCATGTAGTAGAAGTTCATCGCCCGGCGCCAGCGGAACAGATAGTGCGCGTTGAAGAAGGCGTTGAGCACGAGGACGAAGATGTTGACCGCAAGCACGGCGGCAACGGTCCAGATTTTCCCCAGGTACTCATCGAAGGTGTAGGTGTTGGGCGTCTGCAGCGAGGTCTGGATCATATTGTAGAACTCGCCGTACCAGTCGTTGAGCCAAGCATCGACCTGCACGTTGAAGTAGACGATCTCGATGATCGTCACCGAGCCCACTACGCTCCACCAGTACCAGCGCTTGTTGTCGTTGAGGAAATACCAAGGGACGCAGAACAGGTATCCCGCCATGATGACGAACTGGTAGAGCCACACCCGATCCGCATCGAAGAAGGGGACGGGAACCGCTTCGGTTGGCTGCACCGCGAGCCACGGGCCGAGGCTGAGATAAGGTTGGATGCTCGAGCCAATGGTGAACCAGATCGTCATGGCGACCGCAGCCCAGGCGATTGCCGATACGAAGAAGTTGACGGGGCTGGGGAAGAAAGAGCGGAACACGGCAGACACTCCTGCGGCTCGTGATGGCTGTCATCTAACTGACAGCAACGAGATTCAGCAAGAAAACTGCGTCACCTTACACCGATGTAAGCTGCCTAAACGCGTTGTAATCCGGGCGCTTGGGGGATAGACCCGAACCGGTCGCGGGAGGCTCGGTGCCGCCCCGCGCGCGTGTAATGCACAAGGCGAGGCGTGCCGGTGAGCGACGTGATCGACGACACCCGTCCGGCGGAAGACGACGCCGAGGACGTGCTGGCGATGTTCCGCGCGGCGCCGCGGAGCGTCGAGTTCAACAAGCTGCGCAAGCGGCTGGTGCGGTTGACGCGCGAAGCGCTCGACAAGTTCGGCATGGTCAGGCCGGGCGAGCGCTGGCTGGTGGCGCTGTCGGGCGGCAAGGACAGCTACGGGCTGCTGGCGATCCTGCTCGACCTCAAATGGCGCGGGCTGCTGCCGGTCGAGCTTCTCGCCTGCAATCTCGACCAGGGCCAGCCCAACTTCCCCAAGCACATCCTGCCGCAGTTTCTCGAAGCGAACGGCATTCCGCACCGCATCGAGTACCAGGACACCTATTCGATCGTGACCGACAAGCTGCCCGAGGGCGCGACCTATTGCTCGCTCTGCTCGCGGCTCCGGCGCGGCCACCTCTACCGCATCGCGCGCGAGGAGGGGTGTTCGGCGCTGGTACTGGGCCACCATCGCGAGGACAGCCTCGAAACCTTCTTCATGAACCTCTTCCATGGCGGCAAGCTCGCCGCGATGCCGCCCAAGCTGCTCAACGACGAGGGCGATGTGGAAGTGCTGCGGCCGCTGATCTACTGCGCCGAGCCCGACCTCGCCAAATTCTCCGAACTGATGGCGTTCCCGATCATCCCGTGCGACCTCTGCGGCTCGCAGGAGGGGCTGCAGCGCAATGCGATGAAGGCCATGCTCGACGAGATCGAGCAGCGCCAGCCCGGCCGCAAGGACGTGATGATCCGCGCGCTCGGCAACATCCGGCCCAGCCACATGCTGGACCCGAAACTGTTCGACTTCCTGGCGCTGGCCCGCGAGCCGTAGCGGCTGCTCAGCGCGCCGTTGCCAGCCCGTCGAGGATGAAGACGATGCCGCGGCTGAAGGCACCGTCCCAGTCGTTGTCGAGCAGCAGGCGCGAGCGCTCGATCGCCGGGTAGTTCGCCCCGATCTGCTCGAGCTGCGCCTGTGCCGCGGCCCGTTCGCTGTCGGAGAGGTCGAAGCCCGCGCGCGTGATGGTCGCCCCCATCAGGTAGTTCCACAGCGACCAGATCGCGGCGTTGAGGTTTTCGTCGGCCACGCCGCCCCGCGACAATGTCCGGGTCAGCAGTTCCAGCCGGCTGAGGATGTTGCGGCCGAGCACCTGCCGCGCCACGAGCGAGGCCGACCACGGGTGGCGCAGCATGCCGGCGCGCCAGTCTTCGAGCATGTGAACGATCGCACGGCGCCAGTCCTCGGCCTCGGCGTCGCGGGGGGCGCGGTATTCGAGGACGGCATCGAGCGCGAGACCGAGGACGACCTCCTTGTTCTCGACATGCCAGTAAAGGCTCATCACGCCCGACCCCAGGCGGTCGGCGAGCTTGCGCATGGTGAGGCCGTCTATGCCCTGTGCGTCGAGCAAGTCCACGGCGGTGGCGACGATGCGTTCGAGCGACAGCGACGGCTCACCGGCCTTTGTCGGCTGTCGCTCAGCCTTCTTCGGTGCCCGCTTGCCCCGGACCTCGCTGCGCTTGCCCGTCATCGTCTTCCCCGCCGCTCGTGCGCCGATCTTGGCCGCGCGCCTTGCCGATGTCGACCCATTGACAGAGCCTCGTACATCGTACGACAAATACGCTCGTACATTGTACGAGTCACCTCGAATGGAGGCGTCATGTCAAACGCAATCAAGCATCTGCTCATCGGAGGGCTCTTCATCATGACCACCGGACTTTCGACCGCCGCACCGGCCGGCACGCCGACGATCGTCAATCCGCCGCAACTCGGCGATCCGGCGCCCAACGGCTACAGCACCGCCGTGATCGTGCCCCCGGGCGCTCGCATCGCCTACATTTCGGGGCAGGGCGGACAGGACGGCACGGGCGGCCTGTCGCCCGACTTCGCCGCGCAGGTGAAGCAGGCCTACGCCAATCTCGGCACGGCCCTCGAGGCCCTTGGCGCGCGGCCCGACCAGGTCGCCAAGCTCACCGTCTATGTCGTCGACCACGACATGTCCAAGCTCGGCGTGCTGACGCAGAGCGTCATCGCCATGTTCGGCGATGCGCTGCCGGCGCAGACGCTGGTGCCGGTGCCCAAGCTCGCCATCGATCCGATGCTGTTCGAGGTGGAAGCGGTCGTGGTTCTCGACTGACGCCACATGCATCGCTGGGCATTGGGCGGGCCGGGCCCTATGCTCGGCCCGAACCCTTCGACGAACGCCCAGCGGACCTCCCATGACCCTGATCGACGTGACCGCCCTGGCCGGCATCCTGCGCGATGCCGCCAAGGCAGAAATCCTGCCGCGCTTCCGCCGCCTCGAACCGGGGACGGTCAAGGTCAAGTCGAACCCGACGGACCTCGTGACGGAAGCCGATACCGAGGCCGAATGGGCGATCAAGCGCGAGGTCGAGCGGCGCTGGCCGGGAACGCTCGTGGTGGGCGAGGAATCGGTCGCCGCCGATCCGGCTTTGCTCGGCCGGCTTGCCGCTGCCGAGGTCGCGATCACCGTCGATCCGGTGGACGGCACGGCCAATTTCGCCGCCGGCCTGCCGCTGTTCGCCGTGATGGCCGCGATCGTCGTGCGCGGCGAGACGGTGGGCGGCATCATTTATGATCCGATGGGTGACGACTGGATGCTCGCCGAACGCGGCGCCGGCGCCTGGCATCGCCGGCCGGACGGCGCCGAGGAGCGGCTGCGCGTGCGCGAGCCGGCGTCGCTCGCCGACATGATCGCGCATGTGTCGATCGCGTTCCTGCCGCCCGAGCGGAAGCCCGAGATACTCGCCAATCTCGCCAAGCTCCGCATCTCGGCGAACTATCGCGTCGCCGGGCACGATTACCGCACCTTCGCCAGCGGTCATGCGCACTGTGTGATGTTCAACAAGCTGATGCCGTGGGACCATCTGCCGGGCGCGCTGATCTCAGAGGAGGCCGGCGGCCATGTCCGCAAGTTCGACGGCTCGCCCTACCGGCCCGCCGATCTCCGCGGCGGCCTGCTGCTCGCCACCGATGCCGAAAGCTGGAGCCTTCTCCGCCGCGAGGTGTTCACTCTATAGTCGTCGCCCGAGGGAGGCGCCAAGTGAAGCAGGAAGACTACTGGGCGATCGCCGAAGCCGACATCGAAATCCAGAACCCGGTCACCGACCGGAAGCTGCGGCTGCTCGACGATTACTGCGATCTGCGCGAGGGGCTCAAGGTCATCGATATTGGCTGCGGCAAGGCCTGGCTGATGCGGCACTGGGCCGAGCGCTACGACATCGAGGGCACCGGCCTCGAGACCAATGGCGCGTTTCTCGACTTCGCCCGCAACCGGCGGCCGCGGCGCGGCTCGATCACCTATGTCGAAGGGCCGGCCGAGACCTTCGTGCCGGAGCCGGCGAGCTATGACGTGGCGCTCTGCCTCGGCGCGACATTCGCGCTGGGCGGCTTCGTGCAGGCGGCCGAATGGATGGTCCGGGCGGTCAGGCCCGGCGGCGCGGTGGTGATCGGCGACCTCACGACCAAGCACCGGCCCGCGGTCAACACCCACCAGCACATGCCGCTCGATGCCATCGAGCTGGCGGCGGTGCTGCAGCGGCACGGCGTGGAGGTTTCGGCGCTGATCTCCGCATCGGACGCCGATTTCGAGCGCTATGCCAGCCACCACCGCCACGCGACGATCCGCTGGGCCATCGAGAATCGCGGCCATCCCGACCACGACGAAGTTCTCGATAAGAGCCGCGATGACTGGAACTACTATCTGCGGCAGATCCGGCCCTATCTCGGCTGGACCATCGTGGTTGGACACAAGCTGTAGCGGCACCCATCGGGGACCGCGTGCAGCCCGCCAGCGGGGACTCGCAGAGAAATGGGTCCCGGGTGCGCTGGGAGGTCCAGCGGCGCGTATCGAAGCGGCCCACGGCATCGCCAGGCTTGTATTCTGGACAGTGCGCCATCATTTGATGTATAGATCATTGTCATTTGATGGAGTGTGGCCGATGCCCGCCCTCGCACAAACTGTTTCGATCCTCCCCGAGCGGCAGGACTTCTCGTCCGAGGCTGATCGGGCGCGGCTCTCCAAGACCGCGCTCAAGGCGTACAAGCGGCTGGTGGGGCAGTGGGGGCTGACCGGTCTGCAGGCGGCGGCGCTGCTCGACGTATCGACCAGCACCTGGGAGCGGCTCAAGCAGGACGGCAAGGACAAGGCGCTGAGCCAGGACCAGTTGACCCGCATCTCGGCGCTGGTGGGCATCTACAAGGGCCTGCACCTGCTGTTCGCCGACGACATGGCCGATCGCTGGCCGCGGCTCGACAACAGAGGACCCCTGTTCGGTCGGCTGAGCCCGATCGACTCGATGGTCAAGGGCGGCATCCCGCAGATGCTCGATGTCCGCCGCTACGTGGACGCGGTGCGCGGCGGCCTCTAGTGGAGATCGACGGCGTCCCTGTTGTCATCGAGGCGTTCCCGCGCACCGTGCGCCTCGTGACCACGGCGCGGCTGCGCGCAGCCGTGCTGGCGGCCCTCGTCGACGGCGAGGACGAACTCGCCGATCTTGCCGAGATCGAGGCCGCGACCAGTGCGCGGATGATCGCGCAGGACCGGGGCATTTCCGGGCTGCGGGCCAATGAGCTCGTCTACGACGTGCCGCATGCGCACTTCATCAACGCGTCCTTCGCTTATGCGCGGCCGCAGCAGCCCAACCGCTTCAACGGCCCGAACCGCGGGGCGTGGTATGCCGCGCTCGACGTCGCCACCTGCCTCGCCGAAGTCGGCTTCCACCTGACCAACATGCTGGCCGATGCCGGCGACTACACCGCGACGGTCGAGTATGCCGAGATGTTCTCGAGCATGGCCGGCGACTTCCTCGATCTGCGGCAGGCGCCGGCGCATCCGGCGCTGGGTGCCGAAATCGCGACGGCCTATCCGGTGGGCAATGCACTGGCCGACCAGGCGCGCGCCACGGGGCTCAACGGCATCATCTATCCCTCGGTGCGGCACGCGGGCGGCACCTGTATCGCGGCGCTGCGGCCCGCCGCCGTGCAGTCGGTGCGGCAGGGCGCGGTCTATCGCATGGTCTGGCGCGGCGGCCCTGAACCGGCGATCGAGGGACCGCTCGCGGGTTAGTCCACCACGATAGGCGTTGGCTGGTACTCCTTGCCGACGCCGAACAGCCGACCTTTCTCGGCGACCAGCGCGCAGGACAGCACCAGCGTCCCCATCACCACATAGCCGGTGGCATTGGGCCGGAGTGTGCCGTCGAAATGCTGGCCGATATAGGTGCCGATCAGCGCGCCGCCGACGGTCTGCATGAAACCGAACACCGACGCCGCCGTGCCGGCGACGGCGCCGAGCGGCTCCATCGACAGCGAGTTCATGTTGGACGCCGCATTGCCGAACGCCACCTGCACGACCATCAACAGCGCGAAGAACAGCCAGAACGGCACCGGCCCCATCAGGCTGAAGAGCAGCAGGATCGAGGCGCTCACGATGTAGACGAACATTGCGGTGTGGCTCAGCCGGCGCATGCCGAAGCGCTTGACGATGCGCGAATTGACGAAGGACGACACCGCCATGAAGCCGGCCATTGCCGCAAAAGCCACCGGGAACCACGGACCCAGTCCGTAGATGCCCACGAAGATCTGTTGCGAGCTGACGATGAAGCCGAACAGGCCGGCGAACAGGAACATGCCGGCGAGGCCGTAGAAAAAGGCGGTGCGGTTGGTAAAGACCAGCCGGAAGCCCTCGGCAATGACGCTGAGCCGCAGCGGGCGGCGATACTCGGGATGCAGCGTTTCGGGCAGCCGGAGCCAGGCCCACAGCAGGATCAGCGCCGCGAGCCCCGCCATGAACAGGAAGATGTAGTGCCACGGGCCGGTGAGCAGGATCACCTGGCCGATGCCGGGCGCGATGATGGGGATGGCCATGAACACCATGAAGGTGAGCGACATGACCTCGGCCATCTCGCGGCCGGAGAAGCGGTCGCGCACCACCGACGTCGCGATCACGCGAGTCGAGGCGGCGCCCAGCCCCTGGATGAAGCGCAGCACGAGCAGCGCGCCGAAGGTCGGCGCGAAGGTCGCGAGGAAGGCGCACACGACATAGAGCGCAATGCCCACGAACAGCGGGGCGCGGCGGCCGAAGCGGTCGGTGATCGGACCGAACACGAGCTGCGCGAGGCCGAAGCCGATCATGTAGGTCGAAACGACGAGCTGGCGCTCGTTCTCGTTCGACACGCCCAGCGCTTCGCCCATATAGGGCAGGGCGGGCAGCATCACGTCGATGGCGAGTGCATTGAGCGCCATCAGCGCGGCGACAAGGGCAATGAATTCGGGCCGGGAGAGAACCCGCTGGCCAAGTGCTTGAACTGTCATCTGATATCCGCGGGCGAAAGGAGTATGGCCCGTGTGCGGCGGACCATGCTCCCGCAAATCCGGATTGGCAAGGTTAGGTTGCTATCAAATCTGCCGCGGACCTTTCAGGCGTGGGCCGGCTGGAACGTCAGGTGCGGGCGTTCCTTGATGGGCAGGTGGACGGCGGCCGAGGCAAGGCCGAGCAGGATGCCCAGGTACCACACCAGCGCGTAGGAGCCGGTGGCGTCGAAGGCGTAGCCGCCCAGCCAGACGCCCACGAACGAGCCGACCTGATGGCTGAAGAAGGCGACGCCATAGAGCATGCCCATGTAGCGGGCGCCGAAGAACAGCGTCACGAGGCCCGCGGTGAGCGGCACCGTCGAGAGCCAGAGGAAGCCCATCGCGGCGGCAAACAGATAGGCGCTGAGCTCGGTCACCGGGAAGATCATGAACAGCGCGATGGCGACTGCACGTGAGAAGTAGATCGAGGCGAGCAGCAATTGCTTGGGCAGCTTGCCGCCGAAATAGCCGGCGCTGAGCGAGCCGATGATGTTGAACAGCCCGATGATGGCGATCGACCAGCTGCCGACTTCCGCCGTCAGGTCGCACTGTACGAGGTAGGCCGGCAGGTGGACGTTGATGAAGGCGAGGTGGAAGCCGCACACGAAAAAGCCGATCACCAGCAGGCGATAGGAGCCATAGCCCCAGGCGCGCGACAGGGCTTCCATGAAGCGCAGGTCGGCCTGGCCGGTGGGGTTCTCGGTCTTGCCGCGCAGCGCATAGGCCAGTGGGATCACCGCGAGGAGGAAGATGGCGAGGTAGACCAGCGCCTTGTCCCACTCGAACGCCGAGATGAAGCCCTGGCCAATGGGCGCGAACGCGAACTGACCGAACGACGAGGCGGCGGTGGCGACGCCGAAGATCAGCGGCCGCTTCTCCTGCGGCACGTTTCGGCCGAAGGCCACCATCACGATCGAAAAGGACGAGGTCGCGATGCCAACGCCACACAGGACGCCGGCCGTGAGGTCGAGCAGCAGCGCGGTGGGTGAGAGCACCATCAGCAACAGGCCGGCGGCGTAGAGCAGCAGCCCGAACACCACGACGCGCGCGGTACCATATTTGTCGGCGATGGCGCCGGCGAAGGGCTGCGTCGCGCCCCAGACAAGGTTCTGGATCGCCATGGCCATGCCCCAGGCCTCGCGGCTGAGCCCCAGCTCCTCGGTCATGGGAAGCGTGAACAGGCCGAATGTCGTGCGGATTCCATTGGTGACGGCGGCGATGAGGCAGCCGGCGATGACGAGGACGATCAGCGGGACGGCGGCGGAACGGGCGGGAGCGGCGGCGGCGACGGTAGTCATGGCGTCAAACTACTCCCGCTTCGGCGCCGTTCGAAACGAGAAGTTGTGATGGCTTTCATTCCTGGCGGTCATGACGCATTGACCTTGCGCCAGAAGAGGATAGGTCGAGCGCATGATCAGACACATTGTCTTCTTCACCGCCAAATCGCCCGAGAACCTGCCGGCCATCCTCGATGGACTTCGGCTGCTCGGCACGATTCCGCATGTCAGCCATTTCGAGGTGACGCAGAACCGCAAGGTCGACCAGTTCGGCAACGACATCGACGTCGTCGTCTATGCCGAGTTCGAGAGCGAAGCCGCGCTCCGGGCCTACAAGGCGCACCCGACCTATGCCGAGGCGACGCGCCGCGTCCGGCCGCTGCGCGAGTTGCGCTTCGCGGCCGATTTCGAGGCCGCCAAGGCGGTCAGCATGCGCGAAGCGGGCTAGGCGCAAAAGCGTTTCTCCGGCGCGCCCATTTCGCGGCCGCGACGCCAATTGGTTCTACCGATCGCGTTGCGCGCCAGCCGATCGGCTGGAACAAGGGCCCGCAAATGGAGGGCTCGATGGAGATCAAGGAAACGCCGGGGATGCGGGTGCTGAGCGCGGCGTGCCGGCTGACGATCCCCGAGATCCGCAGCGTCGCTGCCGAACTCACCCCGGCCATCGCCGCTGAAGCCGCGCGGTGCGACATGGAGCCCGCAGGGCCGTGGACCTTCATCGCCCGTAACCTGCCGCGTGACGGCAAGACCGCGTTCGATATCCGGTTCTGCCTGCCGGTGAGCGGTGGAGGGGCGGTGCCGCGGTCGTTCGAGCTGCTCGACCTCGAGCCCATAATCGTTGCCAGCGCGACCTATCAGGGACCGCTGCGCAGCCTGTTCAGCAAGGGCTATGCGCCGCTGGTGGCCGAGATCGAGAACTCGCGCCACGTCTTTTCCGGGGAGAGCCGGGAGGTCTACCACCAGTGGCGGGACGGCGCTCGCTACCAGCGCATCGACATCCAGTTCGGGCTGGCCCGCTGAGCGCGGGGCGCGCCTGACTCAGGCGGTCTGCTTGAGCACGACGCCCTTGTCGGCGAGGTGCGTCTGCAGTTCGCCGGCCTGGAACATCTCGGTGACGATGTCGGCGCCGCCCACGAACTCGCCCTTGACGTAGAGCTGGGGGATGGTCGGCCAGTTGGTGTAGGCCTTGATGCCCTCGCGCAGTTCCTGGTCCTCGAGCACATTGGCCGTCTGGTAGTCGACGCCCAGGTAATCGAGGATCTGCACCACGCGACCCGAGAAGCCGCACATGGGGAAGTCCTTGGTGCCCTTCATGTAGAGGAACACGTCGTTGTTCTTCACCTGCTCGTCGATCTTGGCGTTGATGTCGCTCATGACAATACCTTGGTTGTCCGGGGAGGGCCGGAGGATTTGCCGAGTAAATAGGCCGAGTTTGCCCCGATGTCGAGGCGATCATCGGGATGTGACGATGGAGGCAGCTATGCGGCGCCGTCGGCGAGCCGGCCCTGCCACACCTCCGCATCCTTGGGCTGGATGCCGATGATCCGGTAGCTGCGGCCACCGGCCGTCACGTGCAATCCGGCCTTGCTGGCATTGTGCACCATCGAGCCGATCACCGCGGGCAGCATGATCAGGGCGAGGATCGAGTTGCCGCCATAAGCGGGCGTGTTCTGTGTCCGGTGATAGACGACGCTCGATATGTCGCTCAGCGGGATGCGCGTTGCGCCGCTCTCTGTGCCCACCAGCAGCAGGCGCCGCGTCGGGTCGATGGCGAGGCCGGAGGCGTGGAACCAGCCCTGCTGCGCCGCCGCAAAATCGGCGCTCAGAGCCTGCTCGAAGGCCGGGCGTCCCGTTGCGCCCGAGCGGCGGTAGAGCAGCACAGTGCCCACGACCGCCGCGACCGCGGCGACAACGGCAATGATGCCGAGGGTCACGTTGCTTTCGACAAAGCCGATGATCGCCACGACCGCCGCCGCAACGGCAATCACCGTGCCGATGAAGATGATCCAGACTGCTTGAGCGCGCATGAGTCCCCCACTTGTTTGCTCAGTGAGCGGGACGGTAGCGTCATTTGATCTTGAACGCCATGCCGATAGAGGCGGGCGCGGTGGGCTCGAACCCGTACTGCGCATAGAGATCCTTGGCCGGCCCGTCGGCGATGAGGCTGACATAGGCGCTTTTGGGCGCGGTGGCGTGCAGCCAGTCGACGAGCGCCGCCACGATCCGCTTGCCCAGCCCCTGGCCCTGATGTGGCGGCAGCACCGCGATGTCCACCACCTGGTAGGCGGTTCCGCCATCGCCGATGACGCGCCCCATGCCGACCGGGCCGCCGTCCGCCTCGATCACCACCGCGAACAGGGTTGCAGGCAAGCCCCGCTCGGCGGCTTCGGGGCTCTTCTCGCTGAGGCCCGACAGGCGGCGCAGATCGCGATATTCGGCGACCGTGGGCAGCCGTTCGACCAGTCGGTAGTCCGTCATCGCGTGTCAGTCCGGTGCTTTGGTCTGCACCGAGAGCGAATGCAGCGTCGTGCCCATGTCGGCACCGAAGGCGGCATTGACCATGCGCTGCTGGTCGACCCGGGTCTTGCCGCGGAACTGCTCGGAGATGACAGTCGCCGCCCAGTGATTGTCGTCGCCGGCGAGGTCGCGGAGTTCGACGACCGCATCGGGAATCGCCGCCTTGATCCGTTTCTCGATTTCCGCCGCGCTCATGGGCATGGATGGTCTCCGCAACTGATGTTGCTGCGACTATGCCACGTGCAGCGCGGCGGCTTCAATCAGGCCGCGATCTCGCCCGCCATATAGGTCGGGAACCAGCCTTCATGCGCGGCCTTGAGATCGGCGACGGGGATGGCGCGCGCCGTGCCCAGCGTGAGCGACGTGCCGCCGGTCGTGCCGATCCACGGCGCGAACAAGCCGGCATAGGGATAGATCTCGTCGTAGAACTGATCGAGGAAGCTGCGCCTGATGGTGACGAGGTAGCGTGCCTGGTCCTCGCCGAAGAACTGCGGGATCGGGTCGCCGCCTTCGAGCTGGTTCACCGTCGCGCCGATGCCTGATGCCATCGCCATTTCGGCGAGGCCGACAGCGAGGCCGCCATCGCTGAGGTCGTGCACGGCGGTCGCGTGCCCGTCGCGGATGAGGATGCGGACGAGGTCGCCGGCCTTCTTTTCGAGCGCGAGGTCGACCGGCGGCGGTGGGCCGTCGGCGCGGCCGAACAGGTCGCGCAGATAGATCGACTGGCCCAGATGCGTGCCCCACCAGTCCGGTGCACCCACGAGGAGGATCGCTTCGTTCTCGGCGGCAAAGCCGATGCGGGTGGTGCGCGACCAGTCGGGGATGAGGCCGACGCCGCCGATGGTGGGCGTGGGCAGGATGCCCCGGCCATTGGTCTCGTTGTAGAGCGACACGTTGCCCGACACGATCGGGAAGTCGAGCGCGCGGCAGGCCTCGCCGATGCCGCGCACAGCCTCGGCGAACTGGCCCATGATCTCGGGCTTCTCGGGATTGCCGAAATTGAGGTTGTCGGTGGCCGCCAGCGGCTCGGCACCGACGGCGGTCAGGTTGCGCCAGCATTCGGCCACCGCCTGCTTGCCGCCCTCGAACGGATCGGCTTCGCAGTAGCGCGGCGTCACGTCGGAGGAGAAGGCGAGCGCCTTGCTCGGATGGCCCTCGACGCGGATCACGCCGGCATCGCCACCGGGGCGCTGCAGCGAATTGCCCTGGATGTAGGTGTCGTACTGCTCATAGACCCAGCGCCGCGAGCTGAGGGCAGGGGAGCCGATGAGGCTGAGCAGCGCGTCGGCGACGTCCATCTGTGGAATGTCGTTCGCATCGAGCGCGGCCCGTGGCTCCGGCTTGGTCCACGGACGATCGTATTCGGGCGCCTGGTCGCCGAGGTCCTTGATCGGCAGGTCGGCCACGATATTGCCTTGCCATTTGACCCGGAAGCGGAGGTCATCGGTGGTGATGCCGACAGTGGCAAAGTCAAGCTCCCATTTCTGGAACACCGCTCTGGCCTCGGCCTCCTTGGACGGCTTGAGCACCATGAGCATGCGCTCCTGGCTCTCGCTCAGCATCATCTCGTAGGGCGTCATGTGCTCTTCGCGCACCGGCACCTTGTCGAGGTCGAGCATGATGCCGAGGTCGCCCTTGGCGCCCATCTCGACGGCCGAACAGGTGAGGCCCGCAGCGCCCATGTCCTGGATGGCGATCACGGCGCCCGTCGCCATCAGCTCGAGGCAGGCCTCGAGCAGGCGCTTTTCGGTGAAGGGATCGCCGACCTGCACGGTGGGGCGCTTCTCCTCGATGTCGTCGCCGAACTCGGCCGACGCCATCGTCGCGCCGCCGACGCCGTCGCGTCCGGTCTTGGCGCCGAGATAGACCACCGGCAGGCCGACGCCTTCGGCCTTCGAGTAGAAGATCTTGTCGGTGTCGGCGAGGCCGGCCGCGAAGGCGTTGACGAGGATGTTGCCGTTGTAGCGTGCGTCGAACTCGACCTCGCCGCCCACGGTAGGCACGCCGAACGAATTGCCGTAGCCGCCGACGCCGGCGACCACGCCGGACACGAGGTGGCGGGTCTTCTCATGGTCGGGCGAGCCGAAGCGCAGCGCGTTCATCGCCGCCACCGGCCGCGCCCCCATGGTGAACACGTCGCGCAGGATGCCACCCACTCCGGTCGCGGCGCCCTGATACGGTTCGATGAAGCTCGGGTGGTTGTGCGACTCCATCTTGAACACGATGGCCTGGCCGTCGCCGATGTCGACCACGCCGGCATTTTCGCCCGGTCCCTGGATGACGCGCGGGCCGCTGGTGGGCAGCGTGCGCAGCCACTTCTTGCTCGATTTGTACGAGCAGTGCTCGTTCCACATGGCGGAGAAGATGCCGAGCTCGGTCAGTGTCGGCTGGCGCCCGATCAGCTCGATGATCTTGGCATATTCGTCGGACTTCAGCCCGTGGTCGGCAATGAGCTTGGGCGTGATCTCGGTATTGTTGTCGAAGGCCATGGAATCCGCGGGTGTGCGAGGTGGGACAGCTCGATGCGGCCCTCATAGCCGAACGGGTCGCGGCAATACAGCCGATCCGTGGCATTTTCGGGGGATTGTGAGCGCCGGGGCGGCAGGCTGTGACCGACATAAGCCAAGCCCGGCTGGCGGAGCCGCGCCCGCTGCCTGTAAGGTCCGGGCCGATGAGTGTGCGTGCCCATATCGCCTTGATTGTGATCGCCGTTTGCCTCGGCGTGGCTGCCTTTATCGGCCTCCTCAACGCCGGCATGCGGGCGGCCGATTTCGCCCTGCTGCGGGCGCAGGGGGCCGGATCGCAGCTCGAATCCCTCCATGCGCTGGACGGCGCGGCGGGCCGCTACGGCCGGCAGGTGGTCGACCAATTGCTGTTCGGCTACGACCGCGGCGGCGAACTGCAGACGGCGCGCAACGACATGGATCGCGTGCTCGCCAACCTCGCCCGGGCGACGCGCGAGGAGCTCAACGCCTTCACCGGCTCGCCTGATCTGCAGAAGGAACTGCCCGAGATCGAAACGGTGCGGCGGATGACCGACCTCTACCACGCCATCGACGCCGCGGCGAAACGGGCCTTCTCGCTCAGTGCTTCGGGCGATGGCGGCGAGGCGGCGCGCGTGGTGAGCCGCGAGGTCGATTTCCGCCTGACCAACGAGTTGCAGCCGCTGATCGATGCGGGGATCGGCGAGGAGCGCGCCGAGGTCGCCGAGCAGCTCGCCATGATCGAGGCGGAGCGCAGCCGCCTCCTCATCGCCGCGGCGGTGGCCGGCGGCTTGCTGCTCCTTGTCGTGGCGCTGCTCGCCATCCTTGCGATGCGCCGCTCCCATCGCGGTACCACGACGGCCGCGGCGGAAACGCGTGCGGCCATGGCGGAACTCGACAGGAAGCTCAAGGCGCTCGAGCAGTCGCGCGGGCAGCTTCTGGCCGATATCGGCCACCAGTTGCGCACGCCGCTCACCGTGCTCCGCGGCGAGGCCGACGTCGCGCTGCGCAGCGCTGCGGGCGACACCGACGCCCTGCGCGTCGCGATGCAGCGCGTGCGCGCGCAGGCGGCGGAACTGGCGCTGCTGTTCGACGACCTGATCGACGCGGCGCGGCAGGAATCGGAGGCGCAACCGCTGGTGATGCAGAGCGTGCGGCTCGAGGACGTCGCCGCGGTCGCTGTGGACGAGGGCAGGATGCTGGCCGAGGCACGCGAAGTGGCGATTGCCGCCGATATCGGCGACGACGGCGCCGAGATCGAGGGCGATTTCCGGCATTTGAAGCAGGCAGTGATGATCGGCATCGATAATGCGGTGAAGCACTCGGCGCCCGGCGCGACGGTCGAGCTGTCGACCGGTGTCGAGTCGGGTCGCGCTGTGCTGCGCATCAGGGACAGCGGGCCGGGGATCGCGGCGGAGGACCAGCCCTACCTGTTCCAGCGCTTCTTCCGCGGGCGCGCCGAGCAGGACATGATGAACCCCGGCTTCGGCATCGGGCTGGCCATCGCCAAGGGCATCGTCGAGCGGCATGGCGGCGAGATCGCGCTGCGCAACCGGTCCGAGGGCGGGGCGCTGTTCGAGATCGCGCTGCCGCTCAGGGTGGGCACGCGATGAACATCCTCGTGATCGAAGACGACCGCCGCATCGCCTCGTTCCTCGAGCGCGGGTTGACGGCCGAGGGGCACCAGGTGGCGGTGGAACTCGACGGCCGCGACGGCCTCGAGCGGGCGCGCAGCGATCCGTTCGACCTCATCATCCTCGATCGCACGCTGCCCTATGTCGACGGCATCGAGATCGCCCGCATGCTGCGCGCCGAGCGTCGGCCGGTGCTGATCCTGATGCTGACGGCCAAGGCTTCGCTGCAGGACAAGATCACCGGCCTCAAGGAAGGGGCGGACGACTATCTCACCAAGCCCTTCGCCTTCGACGAACTGCTCGCCCGCATCTTCGCGCTCGGCCGCCGCCGCGGCTCGATCGACCGCGAGACGGTGCTGACAGTGGGACCGCTGAGCCTCGACCCGGCGACGCGCCGGGTGAGCCGCGACGGCGAGCCGATCACGCTGACGGCGCGTGAGTTCGAACTGCTGCGCTACCTCATCGAGAATGCGGGGCGGGTGATCAGCCGCGAACGGCTGCTCAACAGCGTCTGGCAGATCGGCTACGACCCCGGCACCAAGATCGTGGACGTCTATATCCGCTACCTGCGCGCCAAGATCGACAGGCCCGGCGAGGAGTCGCTGATCCAGACGGTGCGCAGCGTCGGCTACATGCTCGCGGCCGTGCCGCCGGCGCCTCCGGCCTGAGCTTCTCTCCAAATTCTAACCATCGGCTCAATCCCTTCAAACATCAGCGCATTAGCGTCCTCCCAAGACGGAGGAATCGATGTCGGACTGGTGGCCAGCGATCAGGGTGAAGCGTTTTTCGGGCGAACCGGCGCCGGTCTATGCCCGCCGCAGGGCCGAAGTCGCCGCCATCATTTCGGGCTTCCGCAAGGGGCGGTTCGAGGGCGCGCTGGCCGAACGGCTCGATACGCGCCTCGATGGCCTGCTGAGCGGCGACTATGACGAGTCCCGTCCCGATCCCTATGGCGTCGTCGGCTGGGAAAGCCGTCCGCGCACGGCGATCGTGCATGTGGTCGAGGCGGCTTAGGCGCCAGCAGGCCGCTTGAGCCAGTCTCAGGCCAGATCGAGCGCGTAGGCTTTCAGCGTCCTGAGGTCGGTGTAGCGCAGGGCGCCTTCATGCGTCGACAGCAGCACCACGCGCGGCGCCATGCCGTGCTGCTCGGCTTCGACCCAGCGCGGCGCGAGGAGGCACCAGCGATCGCCCGGCTCGAGTCCGGGGAAGGCCATGTCGGGGCGCGGCGTGCTCAGATCGTTGCCGACCGATTTGCTGAAGGCGAGGAATTCGGCGCTGACCTCGATGCATACGAGGTGGCGCGACGAGCCGTCCTGCCCCTGATGGCAATGGCCGTCGCGGAAGAAGCCGGTCAGCGGATCATCCGAGCAGGGCTGCAGCGGCTCGCCGAGCACATTGAGTTCCTGGCTCATGGTCCCGGCATGTCCACGCGGGTGAGTGCCCTGTCGATGGCGACGACGATGGCGCCGAGCACCAGCGCGGCAACGCCGATGACGAGGCCGACCCAGGTCGCGATGTTCTTCACGCTGTCTCCCTCAGGCGGCCCGACGCTGCCGCGGCGCGATCAAACCGTCAATGAAGACAAGGAGCAAGTCGAAGATTGCGACGAGAACGACGAGCACGCCGACGCTGATGGCGACGGTGAGCGGCCCGGCCGCCGTGCCGCCCGGCGGCGCGTAGCCGGGATCGAGAATGGTGTAGGGATATTCGCCCGCGAGCGGACCGCGCAGCTCGACATAGGCGACGTAGGCAAGGCCCGGCACCAGCATCAGCGGCACGTCGCGATAGCGCAGCGTGCCGTGCGACGACCACACCGCCCACCAGACCACGAACAGCACGGGCGTCACATAGTGCAGCAGGATGTTGGAAATCTCGATCGCCTGCGGCAGCTCGGGGAGGTAGGGCGCCAGCATGAAGTGATAGAAGAACATCACCAGCATCATGATGCCGGCCATGCCCGCCTTGGTCACCGGGTCGCGGAACCAGCCCAGCCAGCGCGCGCCGCTCAGGTCGGCGATATAGACCAGCAGCAGCACCGTGTTGCTGAGATTGGTGAGGAAGCTCCAGTAGTAGACGAGGAAGCTCAGCAGCGAGCGGTTCTGCGGCGGTCCCATCACGCCGGCGATGACGTAGAAATCGAGCGCCAGCCCGACCAGCCCGATCATTATGGCGAGGAGGGCGAAGGGTAACCGCAATGACATCAAGCACTTCTCGGCGACGGCAACGACCGGACAATAGGGCGGTGCCGGCCGCGCCGCTACCGCCTTTTGCCCGTCCCGCCGGGCAAGTAGCGATTTCCAAACGGCGGCCGAAGCCCTAGACGTGCTGCATGTTCGAGCACATTTCGTCGACCGCCAATGACACGGTGAAGCTGCTCAGGGGGCTCGACCGCAAGAAGGACCGGCAGGAGACGGGCCTGTTTCTCGCCGAAGGCGTGCACTTCGCCGAGGAGGCGCTGCATCATGGCTGGAGGCCGGTCTATGCGTTCGCCGATGCCGAGGCAGCCGACCGCCCAGCCATCCGGGATTTGCTCGGGCTGATGCAGGCCGCCGGCGCGCGCGTGCTCACCGCGACGCAGAAGGTGCTGGCGACGATTTCAGGCCGGGACAATCCGCAGCCGGTCGTTGCGGCCTTTCACCAGCGCCTGACGCCGCTGGCGGATCTCGCCGCAACCGGCCGCCGCCGCTATGTCGCGCTCTACGAGGTGCGCGACCCCGGCAATCTGGGCACGGTGATCCGCACGGCCGATGCGGCGGGGTGCGATGGCGTGATCCTGATCGGCACGACCTGCGATCCGTTCTCGGTGGAAGCGGTGCGCGCCACGATGGGGTCATTGTTCGCGATGCCGCTCGCCGCGGCCTCGTTCGAGGAATTCGTCGCCTGGCGCGATGCCGGCAAGGTGCGCGTCATTGCCGCCTCGATGCGCGGCGCCCACGCGCATCACGTGGCGAACTATGGCGACCGCTCCTGCATCCTGATGGGCACCGAGCAGTCGGGATTGCCCGTCGATGTCGAGGAGGCCTGCGACGAGCTGGTGCGCATTCCCATGGCGGGGCGGGCCGAGAGCCTCAACCTCGCCATCGCGGCCGGCGTGATGATCTACGAGGCCTGGCGCGCCGCGGGGTACCGCTAGGCGGTCACGCGACCTGCAGCAGGTTCGAGAACAGGGCGCGGCCGTCGAGGCCGCCATGCGCGCTCTCGATCAGGTTCTCGGGGTGTGGCATCAGGCCCAGCACGTTCTTGTCGCGGTTGAACACGCCGGCGATGTCGGCGACCGAGCCGTTGGGGTTGGTCCCCTCGGCGTAGGTGAAGGCGATCTGCTCATTGTCTTCGAGCGATTTCAGCGTCGAGGCATCGACGAAATAGTTGCCGTCGTGATGGGCGACCGGCGTCGTGATGACCTGGCCCTCGCGGTAACCGCCGGTGAAGCGGGTGCGGTGGTTCTCGACCTTGAGCCGCACCTCGCGGCAGACGAAGCGCAGCGATGCGTTGCGCATCAGCACGCCCGGCAGAAGGCCTGCCTCGGTGAGGATCTGGAAGCCGTTGCAGACGCCCAGCACATGGACCCCGCGGGAGGCCTTGCCGCGGATTGCCTGCATGATCGGCGAGCGGGCGGCGATGGCGCCGGCGCGCAGGTAATCACCATAGGAGAATCCACCCGGGATGACGATGAGATCGACATCGGGGATGTCGGTGTCCTTGTGCCACACCACGACCGGCGGCTCGCCCCCGATGGTGGTCAGCGCCGCGATCATGTCGCGGTCGCGATTGAGGCCCGGAAAGACGACAACGGCTGATTTCATGCTGGGACTACTGGCGAGTCGGCGCCGGAAATGCAAGTAGGAGGCGAGGCGGGCAGGCCTGTTGCTTGGGGATGGAGCACAGCATGATCTCTGCCTTTGTCGCCGCGCTGCTCGGCGTGATGGCCGCGCAGGCCTCGCCGGGTCCTAACATGATGGCTGTCGCCGGCGCCGCGCTCAAGCAGGGCCGCAGGGCGTCGCTGCTGGTGGTCAGCGGCATCGCCACCGGCTCGCTGATTTGGGCCGCCGCCACCGCCTTCGGGCTGGGCGAGCTGTTCCGCCGCTTCCCGCATCTGCTCACCGCGCTGATGTTCCTTGGCGGTCTCTATCTGCTCTGGCTCGCCATCCGCTCGCTGCTGTCGGTCTGGCGCGGCAAGGCTACGGCGATCCGGGCCAATGTCGAGACGCTGACGCCGTTGGCGGCCTGGCGGCGCGGACTGCTGGTCGTGCTCACCAACCCCAAGGCGGCTCTGATGTGGTCGGCGATCGCGACATTCCTGTTCGGCGCCGGACTGCCGATGCTGGCCGTGCTCGCCTTCGGACCGGTGGTCGCGATCAGCGCGACGCTGATCTACGGCACCTACGGATTGCTGTTCTCGTCGCAGCTCGCGGGGCGGTTCTACGGACGCTTTGCCCGCGCGATCGAATTCGTCTTCGGCGCGGCCTTCGGCGTGCTCGGAACGGTGCTGATCGCAACCGGCGTCAGGGCCCTCAAGTCCTGACCGTGGCTCACTCTGCCGGAACGGCGGCGGGCTGGTAGCTGCGGCTGCCCTTGGTGCCGGGCAGGTGCGCCCAGGCCGGCCGCTCGAACAGGAACTTGCCGCGGCCGGTCCACTGCACGAGCAGATAGAGAGCGAGCGACGCGCCGATGGCAAACACCATCACGATGAGGCTCGACAGCGTCACATCGTCGATCAGGCCGAGCTTGCCCAGTGCGATGCGGGCGAAGGACATCGGCAGCACGAAGGCGAGGTAGACAACGATCGAGCGCTCGCCCAGCCAGCTCAGCCACCCCATGAAGGGGAGGCGCGACAGGAGCCCGGCGGTGACACACAGCGCCAGGGAGCCGATCAGGGCGAGGGCGAGGTGGAGGCCGGGGAGGGCGGCAGTGCCCATCTGGATGTGCTCGGGCAGCACCGCATAGCCGGGCGCGAACACCAGCGCGGCGTTGACCACGGCATAGAGGAGGAGCGCGGCGAGGGTTACGCCGACATGCCGGAGCGCAAGGTCGACGAGGCGGAAGATCCACGGCGCGAACATGTAGCCGGCGTAGAAGTAGACGAAGTACTCGGCGAACTGGTCGACGAGATAGCTGCCCGTGGTGATCGGCAGCATCTGCAGCGCCGCGCCGATCGCCAGCACCACCCAGCGCGGGATGCGCAGCTCGTAGGCGATCTTGGCGACGAGACTGAAGGCGGCGAGCAGGTAGATGAACCACAGCACGCCATAGGGCTCGATGACGGCCCACAGCAGATAGTTCGCCGCGCCCAGCGGATCGGCGCTCAGGATGCCGACCTTGAGCACGATGTGGATCACCGCCCACAGGGCGTAGAAATAGAGGTAGTGGACGACGCGCCGGTCGGCATAGGCCTTCCAGTTGCGGGCCAGCACCTGGTCGAGGAACAGCCCCGAGATCAGGAAGAATTCCGGCATCCGGAAGGGCGTGGCGAAGCCGATGACGTAGTGGAACAACCCCACGCCTTCGGCATCCTGGCCCACATTGAAGACAGAATACATCATCACCACGAGGATGATGGACATCCCCTTGGCGGAATCGACCCAGTCGAGACGTTCGGTGTGACCTGACATTGCCGCATAATCCAGGTTGGTGATCCCGGACATACGGCAAGGCGGTCGTTAACGCTCGCGCTTGTCGCTGCGAGGGTTACCCGATTTGCTTAATGGGAAGGATTGTAGCGATCAGAGGCCGGTGGGCACCGACGCGTAGGCGGCGAACATCAGGCCGAGCGTCAGGAAAAACAGGACGGAGAGGGAGAAGGTCTTGATCATTTGAGGGCCGGCTTACTGGTCTGAGGGCGCGTTGACGCAGCGCCGGGCGGTTATGAGGGACGATCGGTTAAGGCGGATTGCACCGGTGTGGTTAATTGACCGGTAACGATCACACCCGCTCGACGGGAGCCTCTATCGCAGCCGTGGGCTGAACGCTGCCTGAACGGCCGAGCGCCTGCCGCTCGATGATGCTGGCGGCCTCGTCGATGCCGCCGCCCTCGCGCAGCGAGGCGCCGATCCGGGCGGCCGCGGCGGCGTAGACCGCGCGCTCCATCATCACCCTGTCGACGGCGGCTCGCAGTGCCTCGGCAGTGACCGGATGGCCCTTGGCCTCGGCGTCGATGACGAGACCGGCGCCGGCCGCCTCCATCGCCTCGGCGTTGTGAAGCTGCTCGATCTGCTGCGGCACGGCCACCATCGGCACGCCGTGCCAGAGCGCCTCGTGCACGCTGTTGAGCCCGCCATGGGTGAGGAAGACGCTGGTGCGCTCGAGCACGGCGAGTTGCGGTACGGCCTCGGCGAACAGGAAGTTCGCGGGGGCGTCGGCGTAGCGGTCGAGGTCCGTGCCGCGACCCACCGAAACCAGCACCTGGCCCAGGAAATCGCCAAAGGCCGCGATGCAGGTATCGAAGAACGCCGCGTTGCCGTGATGCAGCGTGCCCAGCGACACATAGAGCAGGGGGCGGCCGTCAAAGCGATCGAAGTCGAAGGTTTCGCGCCGCGTGCCGGGGTCGATCGAGCAGCCCACGAAAATGAAGTCGGGCTCGTCGCGCCGCCGGCTGGGCGGATGGAACTGCCGGCTGGTCAGCATCAGCGTGACGTCGCCGCGCCGCGGCACCAGCGGCAGCGTATGCGGCAGGTGCAGCACGCCGTGGATGAAGATGCGCGTCACATCCCACAGAAAGTTGGGGATCAGCCGGGCGATGCTGAGCGTGTCGTGCGCCACCTCGCCGGCGGTGCGGGCGAAGGCGTCGGACATGAAGGTGGTCGAAATCGCCACCGAGGGCAGCTTGAGCTTGGAGGCGAGCATTTCGCCCCACACCGCGATGCCGTCGAACACGATCAGGTCGGGACGTTCGGTTCGGAGCCGGGGCGTCAGCGCGCCCAGCAGCGGGCCGGTTGCGCCCAGGATCATCTCGATCCAGGCGATCATGTCGCCGTCCTTGAGGGTGCGCGAGAAGTCCTCGAGATGGATCACCGGCGGATAGGCGGCAAAGCGCGCGCCGGTCGCCGTGATCAGCGGCGCAAAGCTCGCCTCGTTGAACACGGTGACGTCATGGCCCCGCTGCACCAGCTTGCGCACGATCGGCAGCACGGGATTGAGATGGCCATAGGCCGGGACACTAAGGACGGCGATACGAGCCAATTCGGCTCCGTTTGCCTCAGACCGGGATGGTTGCGTAAGCCGCGACCACCAGCCCGAGGGCGAGGAAGAACAGGATGGACAGCGAGAAGGTCTTTAGCATGTCGGCTACGCACGTCGAGAGGGAGCGGCTGATCTACAGGATTCGTGCGTAACGGATATGGCGATCGGCGCATGGCTGGCGTGAAAACGCCGCCCTGTGACTCGAAAGTCGCACCGGTCGTTTACCCCGCCTTAGCGCTAACCGACTACCTCTAGGGTTCGGCGGCGATTTTCGAGTGTTTCCCGGTACTTCATGCGTCTGATCATTGGCATTGTCGTCGTCGTGGCCTCCGTGATTGGCGGCTACATGGCCATGGGCGGCCATCTGGAGGTGCTGATCCAGCCCTTCGAAGCCGTCATTATCCTGGGCGCCGCCATGGGCGCCTACATCATCGGCAACACCGGGCCGGTGCTGAAGAAATCGCTGGGCGTGTTCGGCACGCTGCTGCGCGGCTCGCGCTACAATAAAGAGGCCTATATCGAGCTGCTGGGGCTCCAGTTCACGCTGTTCAAGCTGGTCCAGACCCGCGGCGTGCTCGCCCTCGAGCAGCACGTCGAGAACCCTGAATCGTCGACCATTTTCGCGCGCTTCCCCAAGTTTGCCGCCAACCACCACGCGGTGGAATTCCTCTGCGATTACATGCGCATGATGACGCTGGGCACCAACAATGTGCACGAAATCGAAGCGCTGATGGACGAAGAGCTCGAGGTGCACCACCAGGAAGGGCAGCGCCTCGTCAGCGCCGTGCAGTCGCTGGCCGATGGTACCCCGGCGCTGGGCATCGTCGCCGCCGTGCTGGGCGTGATCAAGACCATGGGCTCGATCTCCGAGCCGCCCGAAGTGCTCGGCCACATGATCGGCGGCGCGCTCGTGGGGACGTTCCTGGGCGTGTTCGTCGCCTATGGCTTCTTCGGGCCGATGGCGCAGGCGCTGCGCAACATCTACGAGTCCGAGTCCAAATATTACCTCGCCATGAAGACCGGCCTCTTGGCCCACATCTCGGGCTACGCCCCCGTTATGGCCATCGAATTCGCCCGCAAGACGCTGATGTCCGAAGATCGTCCGACTTTCGCCGAAGTCGACGCGGCTACTGCCGACCTCCCGGCCGCCGCCTGAGGGGTTCACCGTGGCATCCTACGACCAGCCCATCATCATCAAGAAGGTCAAGAAGGGCGGCCATGCCGGCCACCATGGCGGGGCGTGGAAGATCGCCTATGCCGACTTCGTGACCGCCATGATGGCGTTCTTCCTGCTGCTCTGGCTGATCTCGATGACAACGCCCGAGCAGAAGAAGGGCCTTGCCGACTATTTCGCGCCGGCCAGTCTCAGCGAAACCAACAGCGGCGCCGGCGGCGTGCTGGCGGGCAGCGCGTTCGATGCCGAGGGCGCCAAGACCACCAATGCCAGCTCGGACCTCAAGCCCGGCGTCGCCGAAGCGCGCACCAAGGGGCTTGCCAGCCTCGACGACGGCTCGGGCAATCTGGGCGTGGCGAGCGGCAATGACGTCACCAAGAACGCGCTCGAAAAGCCGATCCAGTCCGACTATCGCGGCGCCTTCGAGGGGGCCGCGGCGAGCATTCGGCAGGCCTGGCAGCAAAACCCCAACATCACCGACGTGCAGGACAATCTGCGCATCGAGGAAACCGCCGACGGGCTCGACATCCAGATCATGGACGCGGTCGGCCGGCCGATGTTCCCGGAAGGCTCGAAATATCCGTTCGAATACACCCGCCAGGCGATTGCCTCGATCGCGCCGATCCTCGCCAAGCTGCCCAATCAGGTCCGGATTTCGGGCCACACTGCCTCAGGCAGCACCTATGACGATCCGCGCTACGGCGCCTGGGAACTGTCGAGCGACCGCGCCAACATGGTGCGCACCATCCTGGGCGAGTTCGGCCTGGGCGACGATCATGTCGAATCTGTCGTCGGCCGTGCCGCGACGCAGCCGCTGCTGCCCAGCGACCCCTACCTGTCGGCCAACCAGCGCATCTCGATCCTGCTGCTGAACGCGGCGCCGCCGGTCCCGCCCGACCTCAAGCCCTGAGCCGGGTTCAGACCAGCTCGATCGCGTAGTTCTCGATCACGGTGTTGGCGAGCAGCTTCTCGCACATGGCGGCGAGCGCGAGGCGCGCGTCCGCCGGGTCGGCGTCGCCGAGCTCCAGGTCGAAGATCTTGCCCTGCCGGACGGCGCTGACGCCATCGAAGCCGAGGCTCTTGAGGGAGCCCGTGATGGCCTGGCCCTGCGGGTCGAGCACACCGGATTTGAGGGTGACGGTAACGCGCGCTTTCATGCCCGCCTCCCTGCACGAGTCAGCAGCACGCGTCAACGCGCGCGACGCCTTTGTGCAGCCGAACCCACTCGCGGCGCCGCTGTCGCGGGGCGAAAGTCAGCTGCGGCGCGGCGCCGGCTGCTGCTGCGTCGCGCAATGGATGCCGCCGCCGGACTCGCCGATCGGGTCGATGTCGAGCATAACGATCTCGCGTCCGGGATAGAGATCGGCCAGCGTCTCGCGCGCCAGGCCATCCGCCTGGGCGTCGCCGAACTGGGCGGCGATGACGGCGCCGTTGCAGACGTAATAGTTGATGTAGCTGGAGACGAAATCGGGCGCGTTCGATCGCACCGTTTCGGGCTCGGGCAGCTTGACGATCGTCAGCGGCTTTCCCGCCAGGTCGCGCGCCTCCTCCAGCGCCCGCAGCGTCTGATGGGCCGCGCGCGACCAGGGATCGTCCGGATCGAGCGCGTCGTCGATCTGGATGAGCACGGTCGACGGGCCGACAAATCGCGCCAGCGCGTCGATGTGATAGTCGGTGATGTCCTCGCCCTTCAAACCGGGAGCCCAGATCATCTGTTGCGCGCCCAGCGCGAGGCACAGCCGCGCGGCAATCGTGTCGCGGTCCAGCGTGTTCCGGTTAGGATTGACCCAGCAGCTTTCATGCGCGAGCAGCAGCCCGGCGCCGTCGTGCTCGACGCCGCCCTGTTCGCCCACGAGCCCGGTTTCCAGCAGGGGCAGGTCGAGACGTGCGGCAACACTGGCGGCGACAAGGCCGTCATTGGCAAAACCCTGCTTGTTCCCCCAGCCGTTGAAGCGGAGGTGCGCGACGGCAAGGTTACCCGCCGCATCGACGACAAAGGTCGGGCCGGAATCGCGACACCACAGGTCGTCGGTCGCGATGTCCCACAGCTCGACCGCATTGCTCAGCCCGGCCCGGATGCCGCTCCTTCCCGTGTCGCCGGAGAGCAGCACGACCGGCTCGAACTGCCCGATGGCGTTGGCGATGTCGACGATCGAGCGTTGCACGCCCGCAAGCCCTCGGCGCCCATACACGGACTGCGCGACGGGCCATTGCATGAAGGTCCGGGCGTGCGGCGCCGACTCGAGCGGCATGTGGAAGTCGCCCAACCGGGGGTCGGGCTCGGCACTCGATGGGCTGGCTTTTGTCATGGGCCCCGCGCTCAGCAGTGCTCCGGCCGCCCCAGCAGCCCCGAGAACCAGCGCCGATCGTCTCGTGTGCATGTCACCAGCCTAGTCAGACCGGCGCAGCATGGGGGCAAAACGCCCCGGTGTCGCGCGGAATCGCCATGCGGGCGAGCCCGCGGCGGCCGGGCGACGCTCTTACTGAACCAGACGCGGCCCGGTGGTCAGCGCGTTGTCGTTCTCGACGAGAATGCCGAGCCGCTGCGCCACTTCGCGATAGGCTTCGACGACGCCGCCCAGATCCTGGCGGAAGCGGTCCTTGTCGAGCTTGTTGCGGGTCTTGATGTCCCACAGCCGGCAGGAATCGGGGCTGATCTCGTCGGCCAGCACGATGCGCATCGTGTCGCCCTCATAGAGCCGGCCGACTTCGATCTTGAAGTCGACGAGCTGGATGCCCACGCCCATGAACAGGCCGGTGAGGAAGTCGTTGACGCGGACGGCCAGGCTCATGATGTCGTCGAGCTCGGGCGGGGTGGCCCAGCCGAATGCCGTGATGTGCTCTTCCGACACCATCGGATCGTGCAGCGCATCGTCCTTGTAATAGAACTCGATGATCGAGCGGGGGAGCTGCGTGCCGGCCTCGAGGCCGAGCCGCTTGACCAGCGAGCCGGCGGCAACATTGCGCACCACCACTTCGAGCGGCACGATCTCGACTTCCTTGATCAGCTGCTCGCGCATGTTGATGCGGCGGATGAAGTGCGTGGGGATGCCCAGCATGTTCAGCTTGGTGAACACGAACTCGGAAATGCGGTTGTTGAGCACGCCCTTGCCGTCGAGAATCTCATGCTTGGCGCCATCGCCGGCGGTGGCGTCGTCCTTGAAATACTGGACGAGCGTGCCGGGCTCGGGGCCCTCATAAAGATCCTTGGCCTTGCCTTCATAAATCTTCCGGCGGCGGTTCATGGCTGAGCCATCCTGGTGGCAGGTAATGTTGGGGAGTTGGGCCGTTCATGCGCCAGAACGCCCCGGAAAAGCAAGATGATTCACCCGGCGCAATGGCCGGGCGGAATTCGATCAAATGCTGGAACGGGTTAGCGCGGTTTCTTGACTCAGCCCCCTGCGGCGCTCCGGCCCGTTGATTTGCCCCATATTCCCGACTATCTCCTCTCGACAAGCAGGGCGAACAGCGCCCGACCAGTCCAGGTGGAGACCCGCATGCCCCAGTTCGACGATCGCGAGAAAGCCCAGGAAGCCAAGTTCGCGCGCGATGGCGAACTGCGATTCAAGGCCGAGGCCCGCCGCAACAAGCTGCTCGGCCTGTGGGCCGCCGAGCATATGGGCCTCAGCGATGAGCACGCCAAGGAATATGCCGGCGAAGTCGTTGCCTCCGATTTCGAGGAAGCCGGCGACGAGGACGTGTTCCGCAAGGTGTCGGCCGACCTCAAGGCCAAGGGCGCCTCGGTGTCCGACGACATGATTCGCAAGAAGATGGCCGAACTCACCATCCTCGCCCGCGAGCAAATCCTCGCCGAGGGCTGATTAGCTCCGGCCGTCCGAACGTGTGCGTTCGGCCGAGCGCCAGAACCAGATCGCCGCGCCGGCGCTGATCCCCACGACCATCAGCATGATGCCGCCGTGCCCTGCGCGTGGAGCCGGGTGAAGAAATTGACCCGTAGGGCGGGGCGCACGATGTGCGACGCGCCCATCGGCATGCAGGCGATGAACATCACAAACTGAACGGTCGACTGCGCCTCGCTGAGAAGGGGCCACATGCCTGCCTCCGGCTCACATGTCGCGAATAGGAATGATGAGCAACTAAGCAAATGAATGGACAGTGAATGACTTAGGAGCAGGGTGGCGCCGTCCTGAGCTTGTCATCGGCGCTTGGGAGCGTAGGCTGGATGGAAACAAGGAGGCCGCTTATGAGCCCTGCAGCTAAGCTTCTGGCCGGATTGGCCCTGGCCCTCGCGACGGCGCTGCCGGGTCTGGCGGATGAGAGCGTGATCACCGGCAACGTCGTCTATCGCGAACGCATGCTGCTGCCCGATGGCGCCGAGGCGACGGTGCGGCTCGAAGATGTGTCGCTGGCCGATGCCCCCGCCACGACGCTCGCCGAGGTGACGATCCCGGCCCGCACCAGCCCGACGCCCTTCACGCTGCCTTATCCCGCCGGCGCGCTCGAGGAGGGCCACCGCTATGCGCTGCGCGCTTCGATCAGCGCCGCGGGCGAGCTGATGTTCACCACCACCGAGCACGTAGCTTTCGACGGCACGCAGCTCGATGGCTTCGAGCTCATGGTCCAGCGCACTGGCGGCGGCGACGAACCGGCCGCCGCGCCGGCCATCGTGGGAAGCTGGCTTGCGGAGGATTTCGGCGGCGGCGGCGTGATCGACGACCTGCAATCGACGCTCACCATCGCCGCGGACGGCACGGTGACCGGGCACAGCGGCTGCAACGGCTTTGGCGGCACGGCGACGATTGCCGCCGACAAGATCACCTTCGGCCCGCTGGCGGGCACGCTGATGGCCTGCGCCGAAGCAGTGATGGACCAGGAGCGCAAGTTCCACGATGCGCTCGAGCGCACGGCATCGTTCAGCATCGATGCGCAGGGCAAGCTGGTGCTGCACGATGCGGCCGGTGCCGAGCTGGCGAAATTTTCGGCGAACTGAGCGGGGCGCTGCCCGGGTCGCATTTTTCAGGAGGACTAATCATGCGTCGGTTGGTTCATTCGATCGCCGCGTTTGCCGTGGCACTTCTCATGCTGGGCGGCCAGGCCGCCGCGGCCGAACCCGAAGTCCGGGTGATCGTGCCCGAGGTGCCGGGCGGCGTCATCGTCTCCAACTGCTATCGGGCGGTGGGACGCATCTATGACGGCTACACCTTCTCGTTCTGCCTCAAGCAGCGCGCCACCTATTCGGTGCGCGGCAATGGCGTGCGCTGCGAGGGACGGCTGAACTGGGACGTCGAGGGCATCTTCGTCCACGCCAAGCTGCGCCGGACATCATGCGGCAACGGCGTCGCCTGGAGCGCCGACACCATGGTGTGCCGCCCGAGCCTCCTGCTCAGCATCATCTCCAATCTGCTCGGCCAGGACCGGCCGCTGCTCGATACGCTGCGCTGCGACTACACCCCGGCCAAGGGCACGGGCGAAAAGAAGATCACCTTCGTCGCCCAGCGCTACTGACCGCCCAATGAAGCGGGTCCTGCTGTGGACGGGCGGCATCCTTGCCGCCCTCCTTGTGCTTGTCGTGCTCGCCTTCCGGCTGAGCCCGTGGCCGACGGTCGCCATCATCCAATACGTATTCGCGCGTGGCGACGCGGCGTCCGAAGAGCGGCTCGCCAAGCACGTGCCTGCCGGCATCGTCACCCGTGCCGACATCGACTACGGGCCGGGACCGTCCGAGCGCCTCGATGTGTTCGTCCGCGAAGGCGCCGCGGCACAGCCGACGGTGGTGTGGGTGCATGGCGGCGCCTGGATCGCGGGGAGCAAGCAGGGCGTCTCGAACTATCTGCGCGTGCTGGCCGGCGAGGGCTACACCGCCATCGCGGTCGAGTATTCGACCGGCCATGGCACGGCCTATCCCGAGCCCGTCCGTCAGGTGAACGCTGCGCTCGGCTACGTGCTGGCGCATGCCGCCGAGCTCAATGTCGATCCCGCTCGCATCGTCATCGCCGGCGATTCGGCGGGTGCGCAGATCGCGTCGCAGGTGACGCTCATCGCCACCGATCCGGGCTATGCCGAGGCGCTCGGGATCGCACCTGCCGTGCCCGCCGGCACGATCAAGGGCGCGATCCTGGTTTCCGGCGCCTTTGACCTCGAGGGTATGGGCGCCGATCCGAGCTGGTTCGTGCGCGCGGTGCTGTGGGCCTATTCGGGCATCCACGACTTCATGGCCGACGAGCGGTTCAGGCTCGCCACCATCGTGGGCAATCTGACGCCGGCATTCCCGCCCAGCTTCATCACCAGCGGCAATGGCGATCCCCTCGAACCGCAGGCGCATCGCATGGTCGAGCGGCTGACCGAACTGGGCGTGCCGGTCGACGGCCTGTTCTTCCCCGCCGGGCTCGAGCCGGCGCTGGGGCACGAATATCAGTTCAATCTCGATCTGCCGCAGGGCGAGGAGGCCCTGGCGGCGACGCTCGCCTTCCTGCGCCAGACAATCCCCTAGAATCCGGAGGCCGCTCAGGGGCTCCCATCCCCCAAGCGGCCCAGTGTCGGACGCTGAATGCGTGATTTCCGGGGCTGCCCAGCACCACTCATCGACCCCGGGACCTTATCGGCGCTGGTCCCGGGAAGATACTGTCAAAGATTAAGCCTTCAGCCTTTTCATCAGCTCGGCGAACATCAGCAGACCCTCGGGCCAGGGGCCGTGCCCGGAAGCCGCGTTGATATGGCCGGCGTCGCCCGCCGGCTGGAAGGCCGAGCCCCAGTCTGCGGCGAATCCCTGGATACGCTCATAGGAGGCGTAGGGATCGCTGGTCGAGCCGACAACCATCGAGGGGAAGGGCAGGGGATCGGTCGGCACATTGCGGAAGGCGTGGATCTCCTCGGGCATGTCGTCGCGCTCGAGGTCGGGCGGGGAGACGAGGAAGGCGCCGCGCACCTTGGTGTCCTTGAGCCGGAGCTGCGCGGTGTGGACGATGGCGGCGACCGCCAGCGAATGGCCGATCAGCACCACGGGCCGCGTCGACAGCAGGATCTCCTGGTGGATGCGGTCCACCCAGTCGGCGAGCCGCGGATTGTTCCAGTCATCCTGCTCGATGGTTCGGGCGGTGGCCATCCGCTCGCTCCAGCGGCGCTGCCAGTGCTCCGGTCCGGAATTGCCCAGGCCCGGCGCGATGAGGATGTCGGCTTCGGCGATCTTCACGTGCGGATCTCGCGGTCGATGTAGAACGCCTGCATCTCGCCCATGCCGATCCGGCGATAATAGTCGTGCGCTTCCGGATAGGCGACCAGCACGATGCCCATGCCGGGGCCGAGGAGGCTCTTGCAGGTATTGAGCATGCCCGTGCCGATGCCTTTACGCTGGTGGTCGGCATGCACGGCGAGGTCGGCGACATAGCACACCCACTCGCCGTCCGAGATGCCGCGCAGCACGCCAATGATCTCGCCGTCGGCTTCGCGCGCCGTGACCACCATATTGGAGCCGGCGAGCATCTTCTCGACGCGCGCCACATTGCCCACCGGCCGGCGGTCGCGCATATAGGTCGTTCCTAGAACGGCGATATAGTCAGCCGCGCTGAGAGCCTGCTCCTGCGCGTAGGTGATGCTCACAGCTCGGGCCCGAAGACGCGCTCGAAGATCGCGTCGACATGCTTCAGATGGTAGAAGTCGTCGAACATGGCGTCGATCTGCGCCGGATTCAGTTTCTGAGAAACCTCGGCGTCGGCCTTGAGCAGACTCGCAAATTGCCCGGCACGGTCGCCGCGCATCTCCCACACCTTCATGGCGTTGCGCTGCACCGCCGCATAGGCTGCTTCGCGGCTGAGGCCGGCCTGTGTCAGCGCCAGCAGCACGCGCTGCGAATTGTGCAGCCCGCCCAGCAGGTCGAGGTTGCGCTTCATGTTCTCGGGGTAGACCAACAGCTTGTCGATCATCCCGGTGAGGCGCGCCAGCGCGAAGTCGAGCGTCACCGTCGCGTCGGGGCCGATCATGCGCTCGACCGACGAGTGCGAGATGTCGCGCTCGTGCCAGAGGGCGACATTCTCGAGCGCCGGCGTCACCATGCCGCGCACCAGCCGCGCGAGGCCCGTGAGGTTCTCGCTCAGCACGGGGTTGCGCTTGTGCGGCATCGCCGAGGAGCCCTTCTGGCCCGGCGAGAAATACTCCTCGGCCTCGAGCACTTCGGTGCGCTGCAGATGCCGGATCTCGGTGGCAACCCGCTCGATCGAGGAGGCGATGACGCCAAGCGTGGCAAAGAACATCGCGTGCCGATCGCGCGGGATCACCTGTGTCGACACCGGCTCCACCGCGAGCCCGAGCTTGTCGGCCACATAGGCTTCGACCGACGGATCGATATTGGCGAACGTGCCGATGGCGCCCGAAATGGCGCAGGTCGCGATCTCCTTGCGCGCCGCCACCAGCCGCTCGCGATTGCGCGCGAACTCGGCATAGGCTTCGGCAAGCTTGATGCCGAAGGTCGTCGGCTCGGCATGGATGCCGTGCGAGCGCCCGATGGTGATGGAGTATTTGTGCTCCTTGGCTCGCCGCTTGATCGCCGCGAGCAGTGCGTCGAGGTCGGCGAGGAGGATGTCGGAGGCGCGGGCGAGCTGCACCGCGAGCGTGGTGTCGAGCACGTCCGAGCTGGTCATGCCCTGGTGCACGAAGCGCGCTTCCGGTCCGACGATCTCGCTCAGATGGGTGAGGAAGGCGATGACGTCGTGCTTGGTCGTCGCCTCGATCTCATCGATGCGCGCCACGTCGAACGTCGCCGCACTGCCCTTGTCCCAGATCACCTGCGCGGCCTCGCGCGGCACGACGCCCAGATCGGCGAGCGCGAAGGTTGCGTGCGCCTCGATCTCGAACCAGATGCGGAACTTGGTCTCGGGCGACCAGATGGCCACCATGTCGGGACGGGAATAGCGCGGGATCATCTCAAACTCGAATGGTCGTTGCGGCGTCGCGGATCGCCTTGATGCGCGGCTTGTAGGTCTTGGCGTTGTTGCCGGCGAACACGGCATTGCCCGCCACCAGCACATTGGCGCCGGCCTTCACCACCAGCGGCGCGGTTTCCGGATTGATGCCGCCATCGACCTCGAGCTCGATCTTGCGGCGCCCGATCAGCGCCTTGGCCTGCTTGATCTTGGTGACCGCCTCGGGGATGAAGCTCTGCCCGCCAAAGCCCGGATTGACGCTCATCACCAGCAGCAGGTCGATGTCGCCGATGACATGCTCGAGCGCCGAGACCGGCGTCGCCGGATTGATCGCGGCGCCCGCCCGCTTGCCCTCGGCGCGGATCGCCTGCAGCGAGCGGTGGAGATGCGGCCCCGCCTCGGCGTGCACCGTGATGATGTCGGCGCCGGCTCTCGCGAAGGCCGGGATGTAAGGATCGACCGGCGCGATCATCAGGTGCACGTCGAGCACCTTGCGGGTCAGCGGACGCAGCCACTGCACGATGATCGGCCCGAGCGTCAAATTGGGCACGAAGTGCCCGTCCATCACGTCCACATGGATGTAGTCCGCTCCCGCGGCTTCTACCGCTGCAACCTCTTCGCCCAGCCGGGCGAAGTCGGCGCTCAGGATCGACGGCGCGATACGGATCGGCGAAGCTGCCATGCGAGGGACCTGCGATACCGGGATGTGAGATCGTCCCTTAGCGGGCGGACGAACGGGGCGCAAGGATCACCTCGCCTCCCGCCCCCAGACTAGTCGAAGCGGGTGGCCAGGTCCCCGTCGCCGCCGCGGACGGCCCGGCGGGCCAGCTGCAGGATGGCGAGCGCCACCGCGAGGCCGAGCGCCAGGAAGGCGAAGTAGAGCAGGTCGGGCGCCCCTACCGTCAGGCTGTCGGTGATGACGCGCAGGATCAGCCAGGCCGTGAGGTAGCCGGCGACCGCCGAAAGCGCGAGAACCGCCGAGAGTGGCACCGCGGCCTCGAGGAAGACGACGCGGTCCAGCGTTGGCTGCGGCGTGCCCATGAGGCGCATCAGACCGAAGATGCGCCTGCGGTCGATGATCGAGCCGAGCGTGGCCAGGCTCAGCGAACAGCCGGCGATGATGATGGTGATGAACGCGCCGGTATAGGCGACGACGGCCAGCTCCTTGAGGATGCGGTTGACGCCCAGCAGGTTCAGCTCGGCGCGCGTGGCTGGAATGGTGATCCAGTCCGTGCCGGCCTCGAGCGCGGTTCGGGCGCGTTCGAGCGCCTCGCCGGTATCGGCGGCGAGCGCGACCAGCGTCACTGGCGCGCCGGTCTGTGCCGTATCCACCGGTGTAACACCGAGCGGCACCGTGCCGGTGACGTCCCTCAGGCCCTCGAGGCGAACGCGGTAGCGGCCTGCATCGTCGAGCGCCGCGTCGATCACGCCGAGCCTGCGCAGCTCCGCGCCGGTGAAGATCGGCGCCTGCGCCGTGGCGGAAGCGACGCCGCCATAGCCCACGATGATCTCGCGCGCCCCGGGCACGTCGATTGGCACGGGTGAATTGGTGGCGATGGCTGCCACCAGCGCATTGGCCGGCAGCCGGTTGGGCAGTTCGGCGACGTTGGTGCGCGAAGCCACGCCGCTGCTCGCGGCCGAGAACACGGTGACCATGAAGACCGCGATGACGAGGCCGCTGACGGCGCGGAACGTCGCCACGGGCGCCTGCGCGATGCGGTTGGCGACGATGATCCCGGCGGGACCGCTGGCCGTGACGGCGACGAGGCGGCCGAGCCATGCCGTGAGCCAGGGGCCGATCAGCACGATGCCCGCCGTCACCATCGCGAAGCCGCCCAGCAGCAGCACGCCGATGAGGATGCCCGGCACGAGCTCGAGCTGCGGATTCGCGGCGAGGATCATGCCGAGGCCGGCCAGCAGCGGCAGGATGCGCCACCAGCGCGCCGGTCGTTCGGCCATGCTGCGCGACGCCCCGAGCGGTCCGATGCCCGAAAAGCGGATGGCGAGCGCGCTCACCAGCGTTGCCGCCGCGACGATGCCCGCCGCGATGAGCAGGGTCGGGACAGGGCCGACATCGAGGTCGGTCGGAAAGAAGGCCGCGCCGTTGATCGGGAACAAGGCGGCCAGCGGCCGGAACAGCGCCGCGAGCGCGATTCCCGCCACCGCACCGGCGGTGCTCACGGCCAGCGTCTCGGCGCCGGCCACGAGGCTCACCTGCCGCGGCGTCGCGCCGATGAGGCGAAGCGCCGAGAAGGTCTCGCGGCGCGAGGCGGCGCCAAGTCGGGTCGCGATCACGACGAACAGCAGCACCGGCGAGAGCATGCCGATGGCGCCGATGGCGGCGACCACGCGGTAAGCGATGCTCTCGGTGTCGGCGCCACCCTTTGCCGTCGCGGCAACGATCAGGCCGCCGCGGGGCAGCATGCGCTCGAGCGGCTGGCCGACGATGACCGCGAGCACGTCCGGCCCCTTGAGCGTCTCGGGATCGATGGTCCCGGCCAGCGTGCCAAAGCGATCGCCGAGCAGGTCCGGCGGCACCTCGGCGATGAGGCGCGCGAGGGCCGGCGAGGCGTAGAAGGTTCCGGCCGCAGGCCAGGCGGGGATGCCGGGCAGGGTGACCGGCGCGCCGTGCGGCGCATAGACGTCGATCCGCGCGATGGCGCTGCCGCGATACCAGTCCTGCAGGCCGTCGAGCACTGCAGTCGCGCCGCCTGCGATCGATTCCCGTGGCACGGCCTCGCCGACCGGCTTGATCCAGGCGCTGCGGATCTCGCGCGTGCTCAGCCCCTCATAGGCGCCCACGAGCAGCAGGATCATCGCCGTACCCAGCGCAATACCGGCGAAGATGGCTGACAGACGGCCCAGCGCGCTCTTGTTGCCCAGGATGGCGAGGCGGATGAAGTCGAGGCTCATCATGCCGCCACCGCTCGCGTATCCACCGAGACGCGGCCGTCACGGATGATGACCTCTCGGTCGGCATAGGCGGCGGTGCGCGGATCGTGCGTGATGAGCACCAGCGTCGTGCCCGCGGCGCGGACCTGGTCGCGCATCAGCGTCATCGTGGTCTCTGCCGACAGCGAATCCAGGGCGCCGGTGGGCTCGTCGGCAAACAGCACCTCGGGGTGCATGGCGAGCGCCCGGGCGATCGCCACGCGCTGCGCCTGGCCGCCAGACAGCTGCGCCGGACGTTTGCCTGCCTGCTCGCCGATGCCGAGCCGGTCGAGCCAGGCGGCGGCCTCGCGCCTCGCCTCGCGACGGCCCTTGCCGGCTAGCAGCAGCGGCAGGCTGGCATTGTCGAGCGCAGTCAATTCGGGCAGCAGCTGGCCGAACTGGAACACGAAGCCGAAGCGTGTGAGCCGCAGACGGCTGCGCGCCGCCTCGCCCAGCGTGCCGATATCGCTGCCCGAGAGCAGGATGCGGCCCTCGTCGGGCGCGATCACCCCGGCAAGGCAGTGCAGCAGCGTCGATTTTCCCGAGCCGCTCGGCCCCATGATGGCGACGATTTCGCCGGCCATGATGTCGAGCTCGGCGCCCCGCAGGGCGTGCGTGAGGCCGAAGCGTTTGTGGAGGGTGCGGGCACTGAGAACGGGGATCACTTGAGTTGGGCTTTCATGGCTTCGAGGCGGGCGCTGGTGAGGTCGATCCATCGCAGGTCGGCCTCGATGTGAAACAGGGCGTGGTCGTAGAGCAGGACATGCATGATGTCGGCGCCGTCCTTGGCGCGGGTGAGGGCGCGCATATGCTGCATGTGCTGGGCGCGCTGCAGGTCGAGCAGGTGGCCGGCATCCTCGTCGGTGAGCAGCGCTACGACAGTCTTGGCAAAGAGGTTGGACTGCAGCGATTCCGACGGCACGTCGGGCGTGAACATCCAGGCGGCGATGCGCTCGCGGCCGGCCGGCGTGATTTCGTAGCGGCGCCGGTCCGGTCCGCCGCCGGCTTCCGTGCCGGTCTCGACCAGAAAGCCGTCGCGCACCATCCGCGCAAGCGTCGCGTAGACCTGGCCGAAGGCGAGGGGTTTCTTGAGCCCGAAATAGCGGTCATAGCTGTGCTTGAGGTCGTAGCCATAGGAGGGGGCGACGCCGAGCAGGCCGAGGAGAGTGAGCGAGTTGTCCATGTCGCTATCTATACATCAAGTGTATAGCGGCGAAAATGGGGCGCGACGAATTCATCACCTGCGCTTGATCGGCTTGCCTTGCGCGGGGCCGCCTGTAGAACTCGCCGCCATGAATGGCCTGTCGTTTCCGCTGATCTTCGGCGCCGGCGTGCTGAGTTTCCTCAGCCCCTGCGTGCTCCCCCTGGTGCCGCCCTATCTCACCTATATGAGCGGCTCGAGCTTCGAGCAGTTGCGCGAGGACGGCGCGACGGCCGGCGTTGTCTGGCGGCGCAGCGTCTTCACCTCGATCTTTTTCATCCTGGGCTTTTCGCTGGTGTTCATCGCCTTCGGCGCTACCGCCACGGCGTTCGGCCAGGCATTCCGTTCGGCGCTGCCGATTCTGATGCCGCTGGCCGGGGTGTTCATCATCGCGATGGGCCTGCACTTCCTCGGCGTCTTCCGCATCGCCTTCCTCGACCGGCAGCTTCGCCACAACGGCCCGGGCGTCGCATCGGGCCCGCTCGGCGGCTTCCTGCTCGGGCTCGCCTTCGCGGTCGGCTGGACGCCCTGCATCGGGCCGATCCTCGCCGCCATCCTCTCGGTCGCGGCAGTGCAGGAGACGGCGTGGACCGGCGCCGCGCTGCTCGGGGTCTACTCGCTTGGGCTGGGCGTGCCGTTCCTTCTCGCGGGCATCGCCATTGGCCCGTTCCTCACCTTCTTTTCCGGCTTCCGCCGCCACATGGGCACGGTGGAAAAGATCGTCGGCGTGCTGCTCATCCTCACCGGCCTGCTGTTCATCACAGGCCAGTTCACCCGCATCGCCTACTGGTTCCTCGAGACGTTCCCCATCCTGGGAACGATTGGGTAACCCTGTTGCCCACAAAGCGCGTGCGGTTTGAAGCCTAGCGCAGTTGTGAACTCCCCATTCACCCGGCGTCCCGACAATGTGGCCGCCAGCTTGGGGGAGTGTGTTGATGGCGCGCAGCGCTGCCTATGACGATATCCTGTTGCTCGATCAGGCCGCCGAGTCCGACTGGGCGGTGGCGACCGGTTCGCGCAGCTTCAGGATCACGGCCACCCATCGCATGGCCGATGTCGAGAACGTCTGGCGCGCGCTGACCGGCAGTTCCATCGAGTCGCCCGGCCAGAGCATCGATTTCATCCGCCTGTGGATCAAGGCGCTCGGTATCGCCGAGCGCGACCAGTTCTATGTCGTGGCGCATCTGGACGACGCGCCGATCGCGCTCGTGCCGCTGCAGCGCCGCTGGGACAAGGGCGCGCGCGTCCTGTCCTGGTTCCCCGGCCCGCATGTGGGCTGCAACGCGCCCATCGTCGATGTCGCGCGGCTCCAGGCGCTGTCCGCCGACGACCGCCGCCGGCTCTGGATCAAGCTGCTGCGCTCGTTCCGCGGCGCCGACGTCGTCTACATGAAAGCCGTCCCGCAGCTGATTATCGACGGCGTCGATCTGTTCGCCGAGATGGGGCAGATCCTCGAATCCGACACGCTCTATCGCGCCGCCTTTACCAGCTTCGAGGAAGCCGACAGGACGCAGCGCAACAAGTCGCGCCGCAAGCACGACCGTCAGCAGGGCGATAAGCTCAATGCCATGGGCGAGGTGAGCTTCGAGGAGCTCGGCAACGGCCCTGCGACCCTGGCCGTCCTTGAAACGATGTTCCAGCAGCGTGCCGCGCGCTTTCGCGACATGGGCGTGTTCGATCCTTTCGCCATCCCCGCTATCCGCGAGTTCTACGACAGCACTGCGCGCGCCGCCTCGGGCGTGCCGGTCAAGCTGCATGTCATGCGCCTCAACGGCGAGGTCGTCGCCATGCGCTACGATATCGAGCACGGCGACCGCCTGTTCTGCCTCATCTCCTCGATGAGCGACGATCCCTCGATCCAGCACGGCTCGCCCGGCAAGCAGTGCCTGCTGCGCGTGATGCAGACGGTGTTCGAGCAGGGCTACCGCGTCTTCGACATGGGTGAGGGGCTCACCGACGAGAAGCGGCACTGGTGCAACCAGCAGATCCCCGTCCGCCACCACTACATGCCCATCACCCGTCGCGGCGCGCTCGCGGCGCAGGCTCATCGCAGCTGGCACCGTCTGCGCAGCCGCATCAAGAGCGACGACAAGCTGCTCGCCTGGGCCAAGAACCTCCGCGGTACCATGCACCGCATGGCGGGCCGCGCCGACGAGAGCGGCAGCAAGCCGGCGCCAGGCGAGGACTAGACAAGGTGACGTCGTGACCACCATCGGAGCTGGCGACCATCGCTACGAGCTAAAGTCGATGTGGATCGACGACACGCCGCGCGAGCAGCTCGATGCGGAAGCAATCGCGATCTACCAGCTCTTTGCCGAGCGCGAGCGGGAGTTCGCGGTCGGCTCACACGTCGTCGTAGACTATTCACCGGCCACCGATCAGCCGGGCGGCCTGCTCACCGATCCGGTCGGCTATATCGCCGGGCGGCTGGCGGCGGTCGAGGATGCGGGCGTAATCTCCCGGATTGTCGTGCTGACGACCTACGGGCAGTACCTGCGAGAACCCCTCGCTGCAGCCGGCTATGCGGTCGAGCGGATCGACATGCCGGCCGGGCCCGACCACACCTATGCGTTCACGCTGGACCGCGGCGTCGGTTCGGGAACCGGGCGGGTGCTCTACCTCGAGGTGGTCGATGAGGCCGACGACAAGATACGCCCCACATTCGTGCTCAAGCTGGTCGACGGCGAAGGGCAACTCTGTGGCGGTGCCTGCGGCGCCGTGCATATGGTCGGCGGTCGGCGCTATGCCTATCTGTCGATGCTCACCTTGGCCCGCGGCCTTCCTCCCGGAACGGGGACCCGCCTCGGTGAGGCATTGCTCGATATGCTGCGTCGGCGCGGCGTAGCCGCTGTGCATCTGGGCACGCAAACGGCCGGGCGGTTCTACGAGAAGCTCGGCTTCTGGGTGACGCACCGGCTGGTGAGCGGACTGCGCCGGCGGACGAAGTCCGATGGCTCGACGGTCAGCGACGATCTGGTGATGCTGACGATAGAACTCTAGTCTAGATAAGCCGCAGCGCCTTCATTGAGGCGTGGCCGGCCCGGCCGATGATGATGTGGTCGTGCACCGTGATGCCCAGCGGCTTGGCGACGTCGATGATCTGGCGGGTCATCTGCACATCGGCCGTCGAGGGCGAGGGGTCGCCCGACGGGTGGTTGTGGACCAGAATGAGGGCGGTGGCGCCGTGTTCGAGTGAGCGTTTGATCACTTCGCGCGGATAGACCGGCGTGTGGTCGACGGTGCCCCTCTGCTGCACTTCGTCGGCGATCAGCCGGTTCTTCTTGTCGAGGAACAGGATGCGGAACTGCTCGATCTCCTCGAACGCCATCGTGGTGCGGCAATAGTCGAGTAGTGGCGCCCATGAACTGAGGATAGGGGCGTCGCTGGCCACCTGTCCGCGCGCATAGCGCTGCGCGGCGGCGACGACGATCTTGAGGTTGGCGACGCTGCTGTCGCCGAAGCCGTCGAACGCGGCGAGTTGCGCCGCCGGTGCGGCGAGCACCGCCGCGAAGCTGCCGAAGCGGCGCAGCAGCAGCTTGGCGAGGTCCTTGGTGTCGCGCCGCGGAATGGCGAGGTGCAGCACCGCCTCGAGCATCTCGGCGTCGGTGAACGCTTCGCCGCCGACCGTCATCAGCCGCTGTCGCACGCGGTCGCGGTGGCCGACCCTGAGGTCAATGGTGGCAGCTTCGGCCAAGCCGTCTTCCGACGGTTTGGCCATGTCGCTCACGCGGCCTGCTCGCCGGGATGCAGTGGGTTGAACAGCCCGCGCGGCGAGAGCGTGAAGATCTCGTGGCCGGTCTCCGTGATGCCGATCGAGTGCTCGGCCTGGGCGCTCAGCGTGCGGTCCCGCGTCACCGCGGTCCAGCCATCCGACAGGATCTTCACATGCGGCCGGCCCAGATTGATCATCGGCTCGATGGTAAAGATCATGCCCGGCTTGAGCTCGACGCCGGTGCCCGGTACGCCGAAATGCATGATGTTGGGTTCGTCGTGGAAGAGCTGGCCGACGCCGTGCCCGACGAAGTCGCGCACCACGCTGGTCCGCTCGGCCTCGGCATGCACCTGGATCGCGGCGCCGATGTCGCCCGTGGTGTTGCCGGGCTTGGCGGCCGCGATGCCGGCATAAAGCGACTCGTAGGTCACCTCGATCAGCCGCTCGGCCTTCCGCGAAATCTCGCCGACCGCGAACATCCGCGAGCTGTCGCCGTACCAGCCGTCGACAATGAGCGTGAGGTCGATATTGACGATGTCGCCTTCGCGCAGTGGCCGGTCCTCGGGGATGCCGTGGCACACCACGTGGTTGATCGAGGTGCAGATCGAATGCCGATAGCCCTTGTAGAACAGCGTCGCCGGGATGGCGCCGTGGTCCATGGCGAAGTCATAGGCGAGCTGGTCGAGGAAGGCGGTCGTCACCCCCGGCTTGACGTGCTCGACGAGCAGGTCCAGCGCCCGCGCCGTCAGCCCGCCAGCCTTGCGCATACCGGCAAACCCGGCCTCGCCATGCAGGGGAATGACCCCCGAGGTGCGGCGGGATTTGGTTTCGGCGTCGACATAGGTGATCATTGGTCGTGAGGCTTTCCGGCAATGGCCCCAGAAATAGTCGCGAAATGGCGCTTTTGGAAGGCATTGGACGTGTGCGCCTGTTGCAAACCGGGCCGCGCCCGTTGATTTTTGCCCGTCTCACGGGCAAGTGAGCGCTTTGCACCGCCGGCCGCCATGTCCGAAGCCCCAAAGTCCGACGCCAACCCCACTGCCGCGCTCATCGTCATCGGCGACGAAATCCTGTCCGGCCGGACCAAGGATGTGAACATCGGCGCGACCGCCGATTTCTGCACCGACCTCGCGATCGACCTCATGGAAGTGCGTGTCGTCTCCGATATCGAGGACGACATCGTGGCCGCGGTGAATGCGCTCCGGGCCCGCTACACCTATGTCTTCACCACCGGCGGCATCGGTCCCACCCATGACGACATCACCGCCGACGCCATCGCCAGGGCTTTTGGCGTCGCGCTGCCGGTCAATGCCGAAGCCCGTGCCATGCTCGAAGCCCGCTGGAAGGACCGCGGCGTGGAGCCCAACGAAGCCCGCCTGCGCATGGCGCGCATCCCCGAGGGCGCGAGCCTGATCGTCAACAATGTCAGCGCCGCACCGGGTTTCCGCATTGGCAATGTGCATGTGATGGCCGGGGTGCCCGTCATCATGCGCGCCATGCTCGAATCCATCGCGCCCACGCTCAAGGGCGGGCGCAAGGTGCACTCCCTCACCGTCAATTCGCGGGTGGGGGAGGGCAATATCGGCGGCCCGCTCGCGGCGCTGCAGGAGCAATTTCCCGACGTGAAGATGGGCAGCTACCCGCGCATGGGCGACGGTACAGTGATGACCGAGCTCGTGCTGCGTTCGCCCGACGAAATCCGGCTGCGCGACGCGGCCGCTGCCGTCCACCGAATGGTCGCCGCCGAGCATCGGCGCGCCGGCCTTCCCGACCCCGATCCCTATTGAGCCCCGAGAGGCATGAGATGACCCAGTCGAGCCAGAAATCCTTCCCCGTCACCTGGGACCAGTTCCATCGCGACAGCCGTGCGCTGGCCTGGCGCCTCAGCGAAGCCGGCCCGTTCGAGGCCTGCGTCGCCATCACTCGAGGCGGCCTCGTCCCGGCCGGCATCGTCGCCCGCGAGCTCAATATCCGCACCATCGAATGCGTGTCGGTCAAAAGCTACGACCACCAGAGCCAGGGCGGCATCCAGGTGCTCAAGCCCATCGCGCCCTCGATCATCGAGGCGGCCAGAGCCGGCAAGAAGGTGCTGATCGTCGACGACCTGGTGGACACCGGCGCCACCGCCCGCGTCGTCCGCGACATGCTCCCGGGCGCCCATTTCGCCACCGTCTACGCCAAGCCCAAGGGCCGCGAGATGGTCGACACCTTCATCACCGAAGTCAGCCAGGACACCTGGATCTTCTTCCCCTGGGACCTCGATTTCACCTATGTCGCCCCGATCTCGGGCGGGACGGATTGAGCTACTGCGGAACGATATCGATCTGCAGCCTGGAGCCTGTCGCTTCGGCATAGCGTCGAAGTGTCGATAGCGAGGGCGAGACGTTGCCGCCTTCGAGCCGGGCGATGGCGGACTGGGTCGTCCCCAGCCGCTTGGCGACCTCCGACTGCGAGAGCTTGGCCGATGTCCGCGCCCGGATCAGCGCCTCGATGATCGCATACTCTGCGTCGGCCGCTTCGTACTCCCTGCGAACCTCGGGGTTCTTGAGCAGCTTTGCCTTGAGGGCCGCGAGCTTCGTCATTCCACTACCTTCCTCATTCTGTCGCGCGCGACCGCGATCGCGCGCGCCGGAGTCTTCTGCGACTTCTTGACGAACACATGGAGCACGACCACGCGTCGTCCGCTTACCGTGACATACATGCCCCGAGCGATGCCTTCTGCTGCCCGGGCTCGCAGTTCCCAGAGCTTGCCGTCGATGTGTTTGACGTGCGGCTCATGCAGTTGCTCCAGCCCCAACGCCTCGACCATGTCGAGGAGGCGCAGCAGTCGGGCCTGGAGACCCGGTGGCAGCGCTTCAATCTCGGCATCGACGACGTCGAGCGTCTCAACCGTCCAGCGCATACTCGCTATATAGCTGATACGCTATATTAGGTCAATCCCACGGTTCGCCGGTGGGCCGCGGCACGGACTGAGCGGCGTCAGCCGCCGGTGAATTCGGCGCGATAGCTCTCGACCTTGCGCATCACCCATTCGGCCGCGGCACCTCGGTCGGGCCACGCGCGGACCAGCGGGTCGATGCGTGCCGGGATCAGGCGGTAGTAGTCCTTGAGGTGGTTGGCGACGGACTTGCGGACATAGGGTGAGGCGTCGGTGCGCAGCCCCTCGAGCAGGTCGACGATCGGCTCGGGACCGTCGAGGAAGGTGGTGAGCTTGCGCGCCCAGGGAAGCAGCGGCCGCGGCCCCTCGCTGACGAGGCGACGCAGGTGCGAATTGGCATCCGTCGACCACTCGCTCAGATAGTCCAGCGCCCGTTCCGGATCGGCAACGATGTAGGGCCGTACGGCATATTCCGAGGTGCCGCGTTTGGTGATCTCGGCCAGCGCCCGCATCGACAAATCGTAATGTTCGAGCCCGTAGCGCTCGACGAACAGCGCCACCGGCATGAAGCGCGAGCCGAACTTGAACGCGCCCGATACGCCCGGATTCTCCGGCCCGAGGATGCGCAGCAACACGCGCAGCGCCGCCGGATAATCCGGCGGCAGGTGCGACCGCAGCCCCTCGGCGATGAGCGCGACGCGCGCCTTGAGCTCGAGGGGCGCGATGCGCGGCGCGACGTCGGCAAGGAACGCGGTGCGATCGAACGCGCGATGCACCGCGACGATGTCGTCTCCCAGCCGCTCGGCGAGGGCGACCCCGAAGTATTCCTTGTAGGGAACGAGCGGCTGCTTGTCGGTCATCAGACGGGTATGGTGACCTGCTGCACGACGTTCACCCACAGCCCCGAGGGGTCCTGCACGCTGAACCGGCGCTGGCCGAAGGGCTCGTCGGTCAGCGGGTAGTCCGGTTCGCGGCCCGTGGCGCGGAACAGCGCGAGAGCGGCGACGGCGTCGTCCACCTCGAGTTCCATGCACATGCCGGCCGTGAAGGTCTCCGGGCCCGGCGGCGGCGAGGGGTGCTCGGGCGACATGAAGGCGATGCTGGCGCCCTCGGCCTGCATCAGCACGAACCAGTCGTTCTCGAAGATCACGGCGAAGCCCAGATGCTTGGCCCAGAAGTCGCGGCAGGTGGCAAAGATGGGCGTGACGATGATGGGGTAGCGGTCGATGTATTTCATAGGTTCCTCCTGTTTACCCGGGCACCATGCCAGCCATTGCCTGCCAGCCAACGTCAGCCTTTCCGTCAGTGTTCGAGATTTGTGCGGAAAGACGCTCCGGCCGATGCCGGCTCTGGAATCGTGGCTCGTCGCCGGGACGAGAGCCCCCGCCGGGAACGTCGAGATCGGCGGCGGCGCCTGGGCCAACAGCGTTTGAGTTTTGAGGCCTATCGTGAGACACCGGCCGGGCGCGGGCGTGATGGAATGGTAGACATACGGGACTTAAAATCCCGAGGGGGTATCCCCGTGCGGGTTCGAGTCCCGCCGCCCGCACCAGGCGCCAGCGCAGGCCGTCTTCGACGCTAGATCGGCCGGGTGTCTTCCTGGTGCGATGCGCGCTCTCCGGAGCCGGACCGCAGGGCCGTCAGCAGGTCGGGCCACGCCCCCTCGATGTCGCCCAGATGCGCTTCGGCTTCCCGCACGCTCGCGAACGCCACATCGAGCGGTCCCTTGAGGGCGAAGGTTCGGCCGTTGAGCATGTTCATGACGATCCGTCCGTGCCCCGCCGATTTGCGGTCGATCGTGAAGGTGGAGAGCGGCATGGCGAGCGGCGCATCGCCTTCGTCGACGCAGCCGATGGAAATGCGTTTCAGATCGGCGACGGTGCCGGCGCTGAGCAGGCCCAGAAGATGCTCGCGCGGGATCCAGTTGATCGCCCGGTAGGAGGGGATGCCGTCGGACTGCTCGTTCAACTGCTCCATCCAGCGGATGGCGCGCTTGGGCCCGATGCCGCGGTCGACATCGTAGTCGTAATAGACATCGATGCTGTCGGCATGCGCCTCCCGCACCGATACGCCGAACTCCGCGAGCCGCCGCATGATCGGGGCGTTGTGTTCGAGCGAGAACGTGCCGGCACCGAACGAGCCGATGATCCCGCTATTGCTCATGAGGAACGAGACCGTCTCTTCCGCGTCGGCCTCCGTCTCGCCGGGAAAGCCGAAGAACACGAAGCAGTGCGTCCAGATATCGGCGGCCGTCGCGTCCGCCAGGTTGCGGACCATCACCGCCGACGTGCTCCGCTTCTGCATCAGGTCGAGCACCCGTTCGGAAGCCGATTCCAGGCCGATGTAGAGCGAGCGGAACCCGGCCTCCCGCGCGTTCCGGAAGTCCTCGCTCTGGAAGTAGTTCTCGAACTTCAGCAGCCCCGTGAAATCGAAATGCCGGGGCCGGTTCTGCGCCAGCAGGCTCGACAGGCCGCGAAAGACCTTGGGCGGCACCGCTTCGTCGTTGAAGGCGAAGCTGGTGATGCCGTATTTGGCCTCGAGCTCGTCGAGGGCGGCGACGATGCCGTCGAGGCTGCTGGCCGAGTACTTTTCGCCATACACCATGCCATGGTGGCAGAACTCGCACTTCCCCCAGTAGCAGCCGCGCGAGGCGAGGATCGGAAGCGTGATCTCGCCCACGAGATAGCTTTCGAGCGGCAGCTCGTCGAAGTCCGGCACCGGGATCGCGTCCGGCTTGAGCGGCGCGGCGGGCGCGGTGGAGGTCGGCACGCCGTCCTTGAGGTAGATCACGCCCGGAACGCGGGCGATCCCCGCACCGAGGTCGAGGGGGTCGAGACCGAGAATGCCTTCGAGGGGCAGCTCGCCTTCGTTGCGCACGAAGACATCGACATAGCGGAACCATTGCGCCGGCAGGCGGCCGCGCTCGAAGATCCGGCTGAAGATCGTGCCGCCCACGATGATGGGCGCGCTCGTGCGTTCCCTCAGCCGCTTGGCGAACAGCAGCGTGAACAGAAGCTGCTCCTGGCCGATGCAGGAGAGGCCGACGAAGCGCGGCCGATCCTCGAGGATGCGATCGACCTCTAGGGCAACGAACGCCATGAGGAGTGGCGGCGGGTGCGCGAGGAAGCTCTCGATGTCGGCGACGCGCAGGCTGTTGCCCGGAATCGAGAAATTGTAGGGGCTGAGTTTGAAGCCGCCGGCGATGTGCGAGACATAGTGGAGATAGGTGTCGAGGGCCCGCGACGACATGTAGGTCTCCGCGACGTACGTCTCGAGGCGTTCGGTCCGCAGGGTCTTCAGCGCCTGCCATCGGCGCACGCGCAGGATCGTCTCGCGAAATGCCGCTGCGGCGCCGAGGAATGTCTCATAGGCGTCCCGGGTGGAGGCGCTCGCTGCATCGAGCGCGCCGCGCAGCCGCGCGACGCAGTCATCCGACAGGAGCCATTCGTAGAACGCGATATTGGCGTCGATCACCCGCACGCTGTGCCCGGCGCGCTCGAGCCAGGCCCTCAGCGAGGGCAGGGCCAGAGCCGGCTGAAACGGACTCCATTGCGGCGGGAAGACGAGGGTGACGTCCGGCGTGCGGCGCCCGCTCACGCGACTACTCGATCAGCCGGCCGTTCTGGTTCTGGTTGTTGTGCTTGGCCGAGATCAGCGACCGCTGGTCGCCCAGAATCTCGATGAGGTCGGTGGGGCTGGCGCTCTTCACGAGCTCGGCAATCTTGAGGTTGAAGTCGGAAATGATGCGAACCTGCTTGGTGATCTGTTCGGCGCGGTCTTCCATAACTGCCTCCGTAAAAGCGCTGGGGATGCCAGTCGACAGAACCATACAGTGCCAATAGGTGCGGCCTTCGCAATTTAGGGGTTCACCTACTGTCCGTCCGGGTTCATACCGACGGCACAAGGAGGGGCCGATGCTGCTCAAGCTCGAAGTGCTGGAAGCCATCAAGCGCGGGGAGATCACGCTGCAGTTCCGGCGCTGGACACGCCCGTCGGTGAAGGCCGGCGGCACGCTCAAGACCAGGATCGGCCTGCTCCGGATCGGCAGCATCACCGAAATGTCGCCCGACGATGTCACCGCCGCCGACGCCAGGAGGGCGGGATTCGGCGATGTCGCCGACTTCCGGCGCTGGCTCGACACGATGAAGCAGGGGCCACTCTTCCACCGCATTGAAGTGAGCTATCTTGGGCCAGCACCACAATCGTGAGGACCGCCATGCGTCGCCTGCTCCTTGCCGTGCCTTTCGCGCTCATCGCCTCGACTGCCCTCGGCGCCGGATGGGAATCCGGCATGCAGGAGGATGAAGGCGGCTCCGTCATGATGGCCTGGGTGTTCGGCGCGCAGGGCGGCGACGTGCCGCCCGAGTTGCGCATGATGTGCGGCGACGAGCTGGTGCTGCGCTACGGGCAGGGCGCGGCGCCCGAAGGTGCCCCCGATCCGATCATCGACACGCCGGTCAGCTTCACCTTCGATTTTGGCGACGACATCCTCTCGCTCGATATGCAGTACGAGGACATGGACGGCATGTACGCCGCCTACTTCCCCACCGACTCGCTGATTGTGGGCTTCCTGCGCACCGAGGACAGCGTGGCCGTCGATGCGCCGAGCGGCCCGTGGCCGGTCCAGGAGTTCACTCTCGAAGGCTCGAGCAAGGCGATCGCCGCCGTGCTGAAATCGTGCAGATGAGCTGTTGACCCTCACGCAGCGTGAGGGACTATCTGATCGTCCGGCGGAGGCGCAGGACGAATGAAGATGCTGACGGTCAAACAGGTGGCGAAGATTTCGGGCGTATCGGTCCGGGCGCTGCATCACTATGACGAAATCGGCCTTCTCAAGCCCGCGTCAACAGGACGTAACGGCTATCGCTACTATGGACGGGACGAACTGCTGCGCCTGCAGCAGATCCTGCTCCACCGCGAGCTCGACATCCCGCTGGGCGACATAAGGGCCATCCTCGATGACCCGCGGTTCGACCAGCTGGAGGCGCTGCGCCTGCAGCGCGACAAGCTCGCGGCCGAAGCGAAGCGCTACGCCCAACTGGTCCGGACGATCGACCGCACGATCGCCGATCTGAACGGAGAGAGCGCGATGCGAAACGCGGAACTGTACAAGGGTATCTCGGCCGAAAAGCAGGCCGAGTACGAAGCATGGCTGGTCAAGAAATATGGTGGCGACATGCCCCGGCACATCGAGACCAGCAAACGGAAATACGAGAGTCTGAGCCAGGCCGAGAAGGACCAGCTCAATACCGACCTCAAGGAGCTCGAGACGGCCTGGGCCGATGCCATGCGAAATGGCGTTCCAGCCGACAGCACGGCACTCGACCCGCTGCTGGGCCGCTTCCGCGACTGGGTGTCGGCGATGTGGAACCGGCCGTGCCCGCCCGACGCCTTTGCGGGCCTGGCCGATCTGCATCTGAGCCACCCCGACTTCGTCTCGCGCTACGAAGCGCTGGGCGAGGGCTTCTCGGAGTATCATGCTGAGGCGATGAAGGCTTACGCCAGGCGCCTCGCGGCGTAGTGGCGCTCGCTGCACTTTCTCGGAACCTCGGCCGCCGCGGGCCGTTGGGATGATACCGAGGACGCAACGACACCCTCGGCGTGCGGCCTGTTCTCACGCGCAGCCCGCAGCGAAGGGCCGCCCCAGTTGGGCGGCCTTTTCGTCTGCCGCGATTTGGGCGATGCTGGCGGCATGATTGGCAGCGTCCTCACCGGCATCGTCGCCGCAATCCACGTCTACATCGTCGTGCTCGAAATGGTCCTGTGGGACACCGAGCGCGGCCGCAAGGCATTTGGCATGACGCCCGAGTTCAGCAAGTCCACCAAGGTGCTGGCGGCCAATCAGGGCCTCTACAACGGCTTCCTCGCCGCCGGCCTGATCTGGGGCATCTGGCTGGGCGAGGCGGGGGACCCGGTCAAGATCTTCTTCCTGCTCTGCGTCGCGGTCGCCGGAGCCTTCGGCGCCGCCACTGCGAGCCCCCGCATCCTGATGATCCAGACCGTCCCGGCGCTGATCGCGCTGGTGGCTGTGATCTTCATGTAGTCCCACGATTGCCGCGCGGGGCGGAGTCGGCCTAGATTTGGGGCGCCGGGACGTGACGCGACGAGGTTCGCATGTGGGACTTTTCCATCGGCCGTACGCTTGGCCTCATGGGCCAGACGCTCCCCTTCATTGCCTTTCGTGTGGTCGTCTACTTCGCTGTCGCCGCGACCTTCGTCATCGTCACGGGCGTCGGGGCGGGGGTGGGCTGGGGCATTGGCGCCTTCGGTGACACCGAGTTCCAGGCCGGCAGCACCGCCTGGGGCGGCGTCATCGGTTTCGGCCTCGTCGCCGGCGCGATCTTCTTCCTGCGCGAATACGTCCTCTACCTGGTCAAGGCCGGGCACATCGCCGTGCTCGTCGAACTGCTCGACGGCCGTCCCATCCCGCAGGGCCAGACGCAAATCGGCTACGCGCAAGGGCTGGTGCGCGAACGCTTCGCCGAAACCAACGTCCTGTTCGCGGTCGACCAGATCGTCAAGGCCGTGCTCGCAGGCATCCTTGGCCTGCTGCAGGGGCTGACGGCGCTGCTGCCGATCCCGGGGTTGCAGAACGTTGTGGGCATCGCCCGTGCCTTCCTCCGCATCGCGGTGGGGCTGATGGACGAAGTGATCCTGGGCTATCTGTTCCGCACCCGCGCGGCGAACCCCTGGGCGGGGGCCGAGACCGCGGTGGTCTACTACGCGCAGAACTACAAGGTGCTGCTCAAGAACGCCGCCTGGCTCACCGTCATTACCTATGCCCTTGCCTTCGTGGTGTTCCTCCTCATGCTAGCGCCGGCCGCCGCGCTGGTCTGGTTCATCCCCAATGCCTGGGGCGCCGGCGGCTTCGTGTTCGCGCTGCTGTTTGCCTGGGCGGTCAAGGCGGCGCTGATCGAGCCCTTCGCCATCGCCGCCATGATGGACGTCTATTTCCGCGTCATCGAGGGCCAGACGCCCGATCCCGCCTGGAACGACCGCATCGGCCAGGTGAGCCGCAAGTTCCGCGACCTCAAGGAGCGCGCCGCCAACTGGGCTGGCGGCCGCCCGCCGCCGCAATCGGCCGGCTTCACCGCCCCCGGGGGGCCGGTCGCGTGATGCGCTACGCCCTGGTCGAAACCGAGATCGGCACGTTCGGCCTCGCCTGGACCGACCAGGGGCTGGCGCGCGTGGCGCTGCCGGGCCGCGACCGCGCCCATACCGAGCTGTGGATTTCGCGCGATCCCGCCGAGCCCGGCTTTCCCGACGGCACCATCGCCGGGCTGCCCGAGCGTATCCGGCACTATGCCGAGGGCGCGCGCGAGGACTTCACCGATGTGCCGCTCGACCTGGGCGGCATTCCTGACTTCAACCGGCAGGCCTACGCCGAACTGCTCAAGATCGGCTACGGCGAAACCACCACTTACGGCGCCATCGCCCGCACGCTGGGGGATGTGGCACTGTCTCGCGCGATCGGGCAGGCGATGGGCGCCAATCCCATTCCGCTCGTCATCCCGTGCCACCGCGTGCTGGGCGCCGACGGCAAGACCGGCGGGTTCTCATCGCCCGGCGGAGTCACCGCAAAGATGCGTATGCTGGCCCTCGAGCATGCCGCGAGCCCGACCGGCCAATACGCCTTCGGCTTCTGATGCTGATCCGCCCCGAAACCATCGCTGCCATCAAGGCCGGTGCCGTCGACACGCAATTCCGGCGCTGGACCCGCCCGACGGTCAAGACCGGCGGTACGCTGACGAGCGAACTGGGCGTGCTGGCGATCGACGCGGTCGAGGCGATCGAGCTGGCTGATGTGTCGGCCGACGATCTGCGCCGCGCCGGCATCGGCACGGTCGCCGAGCTCGAATCCTACCTGGCGCCGGAGGGGCAGCTCTATCGCGTCCGGATGCACTATGCCGGCGAGGACCCGCGGCTCGCCCTCCGCGAGGTGCTGCCCGACGCGGCCGAACTGGCGGCCCTCGCAAAAAAGCTCGCCCGGATGGACGGCGCCGAGCCCTGGACGCTCAGGACCCTGTCGCTGATCGAGGAATTCCCGGAGAAACGCGCCGCCAGCCTCGCCAAGCGGATGGGCATGGAGCAGTTGCCGTTCAAGGTGCGCGTCCGCAAGCTCAAGGCGCTCGGTCTCACCGAGAGCCTCGAGATCGGCTACCGCCTGTCGCCGCGGGGCGCCGTTCTTCTCGCGCATCTGCGCAGGAGCGGGTAGCGGCGCGGCGGTTCACCTGAAGCTGTAGTGCAGCCGCGCCATCCCCGGGCCCAGCGACTTCGCGCTCAGCAGCCGGAGCGTCGCCTTGTGCCCGGTCGGCGGGAACAGGGGAGAGCCGCCGCCGATGATCGCCGAGGCGAGATACACTTCGATCTCGTCGAGGGCGTCGCGCTCGATGAACGCCATCTGCAGCGTGCCGCCGCCCAGCATCCACACGTCGCCATCGCTGAGTCCGCGCAGTTCGGCGATCAGCGCGTCGATGTCCGACCGGGTTTCGAGCGCTCCCACCGGGTTTTCGATCGGGCGGCTCGTCACCACCAGCACCCGCTGCCTGCCATAGGGCCAGTCCATGCCCGAGCGCGCCAGCCAGTCATAGGTCGAGCGGCCCATCACGATCGTGCGGATGCCCTCGATGAACCTGTCGTAATGGTGCTCGCCCAGCTCCGCTTCGGCCTTGTAGAGCCAGTCGAGCCCCTCGTTCTCGTCGGCGATGAAGCCGTCGAGGCTGGCGGCGATGTATCCGACGATGCGGGCCATGGGCGTGCTCCTTGGATCGTGAGGCTGCGTGCTAACGGCGACGGGTGCCAGTTTGTGGCAGTTGCGTCATTGGGTGCCGTCGCGGGAACGGCTAGAGTGCGCGCATGGCTCCGCCCGCATCGCGCTACCACGACTATGTGCGCCAGACGCTTGCGACGCGGATTCCCGCCATCATCCGCCTCGCCGAGGACGGCCAGGACGCCGAAGCGATCCGCCAACTCCACGCCATCGGCCGCGCCGTCGAGGCCAACGCCCCCATGGTGCTCGACCTGCATGACTGGCCGCTGCCCGGCTGGGAGACCCTGCCGGCGCGCGTCAACGGCAAGCGCCCGCTCGAGGCGTCCTTCTTCGACTTCGAGTACTGGCTCTATTTCCGCATCCTGCTCGCGGTACATTACCCCGAGCGGCGGGCCGATCCGTTCCGCGCCACCAAGCATCGCGACCTCGAGCGCCACATCAACTGGGCCGAGCAAGCGATTCAGCGGACTCAGACTTTGCCCGAGGCGCTGACGCTCGCCCTCCATGCCAACGCCCACGATCTGTCGCAGGTCGGCGCGCCCGCCTCGAGCCACTATCTGGGCCGCGAAGTGCTGCAGATCGAGCCGTCTACCGTGCGCCGGCTGAACATCATCGCCGACAATTTCGGCGGTGAGTTCGTCGCCGATCTGGTGCTGGCGATCATCGCGGCAGAGGCGGGCATCGAGGTCGCGGTCCACGTCAAGCACCTGCCCATGTTTGTTTCCGACACCACCACCGACGACGTGGTGATCCTCTTCGACCGGCTGGCGTCCGGCTCCTCCTTCGCCCGCCGCCTCCAGGCCGAAGTGGGCCGGGGCAGCATCAGCGTGATGTCGAACGCCCTCTGGTCGGCGCCGCTGTTCCTGGATCAGGTGCCGCGCGAGGAGCTCGACGCGGGGGAGGGGGTGCTGACCGTCCTCAAGGGCGACCTCAACTTCCGCCGCGCCATCGGCGACGTCACCGTACCCATCGCAACGCCGTTCGAGTCGCTTTCGGTGCTGCCCGCCGCGCCCATGCTGTCGCTGCGCTCGATCAAGTCCTATTGCGTCGCCGGCATGCAGGTCTGGCCCGCCGGCATGGGCACCGAGGACTTCCCCAAGGACGGCGCGATCGTCGTCGCCCAGCACATTCCGGGCCGGCCCGCGCCTACTGCTTCCGCTTGAATGCCTTGAGGTGCGGCACCGCCCTCACCGCGCGGTCGGCGATCTGCTCGACCGTGAGCGTCACCGGGATCGCGATGGCGTTTTCGTCCGGCCCCGGCACTTCGAGGGTCGCGAACTGGCTCGCGAGCAGCGTCAGCGGCATGTATTCGTGCACGCGCGTCGCCATGCGGGCGGCGATCACCTCCTCGGTGCCGTCGAGGAATACGAACAGGATCGGCTCGCTCGCTTCCCTGACCAGATGGTCGCGATAGCTGCGCTTGAGCGCCGAGCACGCGCCGATCGCCACCCCCTTGCCCTCGGCCGCATCGTGCAGGGCCGTGGCCAGCGTCGACAGCCATTCCCAGCGGTCGCTGTCGGTCAGCGGGATCCCCGACCGCATTTTGTCCTTGTTGCTGCTCGGATGGTACGCGTCGCCGTCCAGGAACGGCGCATGCAGCCGCCGGGCGATCGATTTGCCGACTACCGACTTGCCGCTCGAAGCGACGCCCATGACGATGAGGATGCGGGCGGGAACGAGGCTCAAACGGTATCCATTTCGTTCAGTTGTGAAAGCGCTGTCATGATTATATTACAGGACGTTACAAGGGAAGGGTCGCGCGACCTTACACCGTCGCCATGAGGGCACCATCCACATAAAGGATATGCCCATTGACGAAGCTCGCCGCGTCCGAGGCGAGAAAGATCGCCGCCCCGCCGAGTTCCGCGACATCGCCCCAGCGCCCCTGCGGCGTGCGCGTCTCGATCCAGGCGTTGAATTCGGGATTGGCGACCAGCGCCTCGTTGAGCTCGGTCTTGAAATAGCCCGGCGCGATGGCGTTGGCATTGATCCCGTGCCGCGCCCATTCGGTCGCCATGGCGCGGGTGAGATTGCCCACCGCAGCCTTGCTGGCGGCATAGGGCGCGATGGATTTGCGCGCTACGCCGGTCATCACCGAGGCGATGTTGATGATCTTGCCGCGTCCGCGCGGGATCATCCGCCGCGCCACCGCCTGGCCGACAAGAAACACCGAGGTCACGTTCGTCGCCATCACGCGCTCGAACATCTCCTCGGGAAAGTCCTCGAGCGGCGCGCGGTGCTGCATTCCGGCATTGTTGACCAGGATATCGATCGGCCCGATCTCGGCCTCGATGTAGTCGACGGCCTCGTTCACGCTCTCGGCATTGGTCACGTCGAACGCCACGCCGCGGGCCCGCGCGCCGCCCTCGGCGAGCCGTGCCGCTGCCGCGCCCAGCGCCACCGTATCGCGCGCATTGAGGATCAGTTCGGCGCCCGCGCCGGCGAGCGCGGTGGCGATGCCCAGCCCGATGCCGCGGCTCGACCCGGTCACCAGCGCGCGTCGTCCGGCGAGCGAAAACTGCGATAGCCAATCCACGATTCAGGCCCTCCGGCGACTGCGGCGATGCGCCCGATATACCGGCCTTTTCGCCAGCGCCGCCATAGCTTTGTGGTGGCTTTTGCCCCCTGCGCATGCCAAAAAGCGCGCCAAGAAAATCCTATAGTCCTCTGAGGAGAAACTAATGTCGTCGACTGCCGATATCGGCCTGATCGGTCTCGCGGTGATGGGCTCCAACCTCGCGCTCAATATCGCCGAGAAGGGCTACACCATCGCGGTCCACAACCGGACGGCGTCCAAGATCGACGACTTCATGGTGACGGCCAAGGCGCAGGGCCTCGACGGCAAGGTCGTCCCCGAAGCCGACATCGCCGCCTTCATCAAGGCCGTGAAGCGCCCGCGCTCGATCATCATCATGGTCAAGGCCGGCAAGCCCGTCGACGAAATGATCGAGCACCTGCTGCCCATGCTCGAGCCCGGCGACGCCATCCTCGAATGCGGCAATTCGCTCTATACCGACAGCCAGCGTCGCTATGAATATCTGAAGTCCAAGGGCATCGGCTTCCTCGGCATCGGTGTCTCCGGTGGCGAAGAGGGCGCCCGCCACGGCCCCTCGATCATGGTCGGCGGCCCCGAGCAGGAATGGAAGAACGCCCAGCCCATCCTCGAGGCGATCTCGGCCAAGTTCAACGGCGAGCCGTGCTGCGCTTATCTGGGCGAGGGCGGCGCCGGCCATTTCGTCAAGATGATCCACAACGGCATCGAGTATGGCGACATGCAGATGATCGCCGAAGTCTATGGCGTGATGCGCGATGGCCTGGGCATGGACCCCAAGGCCTCGTCGACCGTGTTCAAGGAGTGGAACAAGGGCGCGCTCAACTCCTACCTCATCGAGATCACCGGCTATGTGCTCGAAGCGGTCGAGCCCAGGACGGGCAGGCCGCTGGTCGAGCTCATCCTCGACAAGGCGGGCCAGAAGGGCACCGGCGCCTGGTCGGCCATCGCCGCCCAGCAGCTCGGCGTCCCCGCCACCGCCATCGAAGGCGCCGTCGCCGCCCGCTCGATCTCCTCGCGCAAGGAGGAACGCGTCGCGGCCGAGGCCGTCTATGGCAAGATGGCCGGCCTCGGCGGCAAGTCCATCGACATGGCCGACCTCGAAAAGGCGCTGCTCGCCGGCAAGATCGTCTCCTACGCGCAGGGCTTTGCCGTGATGGCCAGGGCATCCGAGGAGAACGGCTGGAACCTGCCGCTCGCCACCATCGCCAAGATCTGGCGCGCCGGTTGCATCATCCGCTCCCGCTTCCTCGACCAGATGTCGGCCGCCTACGCCAAGGGCGGTTCGGAGAACCTGCTGATGGTCCCCGACTTTATCGACATCATGAAGGACGCCAACAAGTCGCTGCGCCGCATCGTCGCCGCCGCCGCGCTCGGCGAGTTTCCGATGATCTGTCTTTCGGCCTCGCTCGCCTATTTCGACAGCTACCGCCAGGCGCGCGGCACCGCCAACCTGACGCAAGGCCAGCGCGACTTCTTCGGCGCCCACGGCTTCATCCTGACCGACCGCGACGGCGAACAGCACGGCACCTGGCCGAGCACGCTGGGGAAGTAAGTCGCGTGCGCTAGTCGCGCTCGGACTCGTCGTCCTCGCCTTTGCCTTCCCGCTCGGCAGTGGGGATGTTCATCTGGCCGGGCGGGGAGATCTCGGGGGTCTTGGGGTGCAGGGCGACGCTCGGCTTGTGGCTGAGGTCGAAGCGCACCGCCGTGAACAGGAAGAGTGCCGCGGCGAGGATCACGAAGGCCGCCGCCAGCAGGAACGGTGCGCCGGGCATATAGCCGAAGGGCTGCGGCGACACCGTGAACAGGGCAAAGACCTGCGTTGCCAGCAACGGGCCGATGATCGTCGCCAGCGAGTTGGCGGCGTTGACCGCGCCCTGCAGCTCGCCTTGCGCATTGTCGGGCACCTGCCGCGACATCACGCCGTTGATGGCCGGCGCCGCAAGGCCGCTCGCCGCGCCGATCACGATCAGCACATAGAGCCAGCTCTCGGCGTGGATGAAGGCGATGCCGACAAAGGCGATTGCCGCCGCCGACATGCCCAGCACCACCACTGGCGTCTCCTGGAAGCGCTTGACCAGCGGGCCGACACCGAACGCCTGGAACAGCGCGAAGACGATGCCGAACAGCCCCAGCGTCCGGCCGATCTGCGACGAGGTGAAGCCGAACACTTCGATGGTGAAGTAGTTGTAGACCGACGGGAAGGCCTGCGCCGCCATGGTGAAGAACAGCAGCGCCAGCAGCAGCCACAGCACGGTGGGGAATTTGCGCAGCGACAGGATCGCGCCGAACGGATTGGCGCGCTTGAAGCTGAACGGGCGCCGATGCGTCTTGCTCAGCGATTCCGGCAGCACGAACAGACCGAACAGGAAGTTGGCGAAGGCGAGCCCGGCCGCGGCAAAGAACGGCACCTTAGGGCCGAACTCGCCGAGCTCGCCGCCGATCACCGGCCCGATGATGAAGCCGAGCCCGAATGCCGCGCCGATCAGCCCGAAGCGCTGCGTGCGCTTTTCGGGCGTCGTGATGTCGGCCATGTAGGCGGTCGCGGTGGCCACCGCGGCGCCGGCCACGCCCGACACGAACCGGCCGATGAACAGGTACCAGACCACCGGTGCGAGGGCCATCATGGCATAGTCGAAGGTGAGGCCGAGCAGCGACGCGAGCAGCACCGGCCGGCGCCCGAAGCGGTCCGACAGATTGCCCAGCACCGGCGAGGACACGAACTGCGTCACCGCATAGGCGAACACCAGCCAGCCGCCGATCACCGCCGCCTGCGCCACGCTGCCGCCGGTCAGATCCTTGATCAATTCGGGCAGCACCGGAACGATGATGCCGTAACCCACCATGTCCAGCAGGATGGTGATCAGGATGCAGGCGAGGGTGAGGGGGGAGTCTTTTTTGGCAGGGGCCATGAGGCTTCTTTTCTACGAGGCGCTAGGTGACACGGGGCGTCGGGTCTAGGCAAGCCTAAGGCCGTCCGGACTCCCCGGGCCGCAGGGGTGGCGGCACTGCGGGCTCCGGCGCCGCGTCGTAGCCGTAGAGCCAGGCGAGGCGCCTGAGATGGCCGCGCGGTCCCTGCGCCGCGATCACCGCGTTCCGCGCCACCGCGAACGGCCATTCGAGGTGGAACGCGAAGCCGTTGGAGTTGGAAACCTTGCGCACCCGCTCGACGCGTGGCCGCCGCATCGCCTCATAGCGCTTGAACGCGTCGGCGGCATCCGGTTCGGTCATCAGCAGCGGGGCGAGGATCGCCGCGTCCTCGATTGCCATCGCCGCCCCCTGCGCCTGGAACGGCAGCATCGCATGCGCTGCGTCGCCGACCAGCCCGACCCCGCCGTCGGACCATACCGGGGCGTCCACCACGTCGACCACCCAGTAGCCCCAGCTCCCCGTGGCGACGGCCATGATCGCATCGATCGTTCTGGACGGCATCGCTGCCCAGGGCAGCTTCGGCTCCTTGGGCGGATTCTGCGGATCGAGCCGCGACGCCGGCTCCTTGACGAACAGTGCGATGTTGAACTGCCGGCGATGGGGCAGGGGGTAACACACTGCGTGATAGCCCGGCGCGAACAGCAGCGTCGTGCGGTCCGGCGCCAGCACGCCGACCAGCAGGTCAGCCGACAGCGTCGTGCGCCAGGCCACATACCCCGAATATTTCGCGTCCGGCCCGCTCAGCACGCGCGTCCGCGTTTCCGACCGCACCCCGTCGGCACCCACGAAGGCGTGCACCCGCGCGCTGCGCGCATTGCCGCTCGCTTCGTCGACAACGATCGAGGTGCCGCGCTCGTGGTTGATCGCATCGAAGCTGTGGATGCCGAACAGCATGTCGATATTGGCAAAGCGCCGGCACGCCCGGTAGAGCACGTCGGCGAGGTCGGCGCGGTGCATCACCGCGTAGGGCACGCCGAACGCCTCGCGCATCGCCGCGCCCAGCGCCAGCGTCACCAGCGGCTTGTCGGCGCGGAACGGATGGATGTCGATGCCGGTGGGCTCGAAGCTCTTCTGCGCGATCGCCTTGTCGAGCCCGAGCTGATTGAGCACGCGGCGCGCATTGGGGCTGATCTGTAGCCCCGCGCCCACTTCCTGCACCTTCTTGTTGCGCTCGAGCACGACCACCGTCGCGCCGAACTTGGCGAGCGCCAGCGCAAGCGTCATGCCCGCAATGCCGGCTCCGGCGATGTAGACGGTGCGGCCAGAACTGGCCATCGGAGGCTAGGCGGGTTCGGCGTGATAGACGGCCGACAGCGGCTGCGACGTGCCCGGGGCGAGCTCGGCATTGAACACGTAGAGCGTCGAGCAATAGGCGCACACGACCTCGTTGTCCTTGCCCATGTCGATATAGATGTGCGGGTGGTCGAACGGCGGCAGCGCGCCAACGCACATGAACTCCTTGGAGCCTACCTCGATGCGCTTCAGCCCCTCGGTATTGTGGAAATGCGGGGTGGAGGTGTGCGCCATGGGAGAGGTCTTTCGGCCGGATTCGAACTGGCCGGACCATATCGAAGGCACGGGGCGAAGGGAAGGCGACGGGCGCGGCCGGCCATTCTCCCAGTAAGAAGGAGCCGGCGCTCAGGGAAGCGCCGGCTCGACGGGTGGCGAAGGGTTGAGCTTCAGCCGCCCGCTTTCTCGGCTGCCTTGGCGAGCAGGTCGAGATATCGTGAAAGCCCCCATTTGAGCGACAGACCGGTGGGCGGGGAAACCGAGTAGACGAACTCCTGGCCGATGATGGGTGCCACCGCGCCTCTGGTCACAACCGCCGAGTCCGCCACGCCTGCTTTGCCCACAAAGCATCTAGCGGCTCTCATTAAGATGACAATTGAACTCATATTTATTTGCCGAAGCGGACGCAACAGGAATTTCGAGCGCACATATCGTCCGCGCCGGCGGGAATGACGGCGTTGCCGGTTAGTGCTAGGGGCAGGCATGCCCAGCTTCCTCTCCGACAGCATCGAGATCGCCTACGACATCCATGGCGAGCGCGGCGCGCCGATCCTGCTGATCCACGGCTTCGCCTCGTCAGGCGCCATCAACTGGGTGAACACCGGTTGGGTCGAGGCGCTCAAGCAGGCCGGCTACCAGCCCATCACCATCGACAATCGCGGGCACGGCCGGTCGCGCAAGGTCTACGACCCCCGGCTCTATCTCGCGCACGACATGGCCGACGACGCGGCCAATCTGCTCGACCAACTGGGGCTCGACCGCGTGCCGGTCATCGGCTTTTCGATGGGCGCCCGCATCACCGCCTTCCTGATGCTGCGGCACCCCGAGCGCGTCCGCTGCGCCATCTGGGGCGGCATGGGGGGCAATCTCATGACCGGCATGGACGATTCCGAGGAAATCGCCAAAGCGCTGACCGCCGACAGCCTTGCCGACGTCACCACGGCCGTCGGCCGCCAGTTCCGGCTGTTCGCCGATCATTCGAAGGCGGACCGCGCGGCGCTCGCCGCCTGCGTCGTCTCCTCGCGCGAGCCGATGCGGGCCGACGACGTGCGCCGCATCACCGCGCCCGTGCTGGTCGCGGTGGGCGAGAACGACGAGATGGCGGGCGGCATCGCGCCGCTCACTGACCTGCTGCCCAACGGCGAGGGTTTCGTCATCCCCAAGCGCAATCACATGCTCTCGACCGGCGATCCCAAATTCAAGGCCGCAGCCATCAAATTCCTGCTCGCCCATTGAGCCGGACGCATGCGCGCCATACGCCAAAGTGTGAACCATTTTGCGCCGGTGAGCTTGGTCTGAGAACGCAAATGCCTTATATCGGCACTCTGCGATGGAGACCGTCATGAGCGTGCAGCTCAAGCCCAGCGACAACATCAAGCCCGTCGATCCGGCGTGGGAAGCCGTGCGCGCCAATGCCAAGGCGATAGTCGTCGACGAGCCGGCTCTCGCCGCCATGGTGATGGCGCATGTGCTCAACCAGCCCACCTTCGAGGCCGCGCTGATCAGCCGGCTGTCCGAGCGGTTGGGTGATGGCGACGTCTCCGCCGAATTGATCCGACAGGCCTTCCAGGACGCGCTGCTGTTCCGCCCCGAGATTGCCGGCGAAGCGCGCGCCGACCTGGCCGCCACGCTCGAGCGCGACCCGGCCGCCCACCGCGCCATCGTGCCGTTCCTCTATTTCAAGGGCTACCAGGCGATCCAGACGCATCGTTTCGCCAATGGCCTGTGGCTCGCCGGCCGCAAGGATTTCGCGCTGTATCTGCAGAGCCGCTCGAGCCAGGTGTTCCAGGTCGATATCAATCCCGCCTGCCGTGTCGGCAAGGGCATCATGCTCGATCACGCCACCGGCTTCATCGCCGGCGAAACCGCCGTCATCGGCGACAATTGCTCGATCCTGCAGGGCGTCACGCTGGGCGGCACCGGCAAGGCCGACGAGGATCGCCATCCCAAGATCGGCAATGGCGTGCTGATCGGCGCGGGTGCCAAGGTGCTCGGCAACATCAAGATCGGCGATTGCGCCCGCATCGGCGCCGGCTCCGTGGTGGTCAAGGATGTGCCGCCGCGCGTCACCGTGGTGGGCGTACCCGCTCGCATCGTCGGCGAGGCCGGCGCGCCGCAGCCGGCCTCGATGATGGACCAAATGGTCGACAGCACCGGCTGATCGCCCAAATCACGCCGCAACTCTTCTTGAAAAGCGGGCGTTCCGGGATTGCCCGGAGCGCCGCAAGGCCTATTGTGGCGCACCCTAACGAGTTGCGGAGCTTCTCCCTTTGAACCACCCCGAGATCATCAAGCTGCAGAAATATCTGCAGGTCAAATTCAACAACCGCGCCATCGACGTTCGTCCGCGCAACAAGCAGAACGACAGCGTGGAAGTCTATCTCGGCGAAGAGTTCCTGGGCCTGATCTATCTCGACGACGAAGACGGCGACAAATCCTACAACTTCCAGATGGCGATCCTCGAAGAGGATCTGGACGAGGTGAACTGACATGATCGTCGTCACCACCAATGACCTGCCCGGCTACCGCGTGGTGCGCGTCATTGGCATGGTGCGTGGCATCACCGTCCGCTCGCGCTCCATCGTCGGCTCGATCGGCGGCGCGCTGCAATCGCTCGTGGGCGGCAACATTACGCTGTTCACGAGCCTTGCCGAAACCGCCCGCCAGGAAGCGCTCGATCTGATGATCCGGCACGCCGAGGAGCAGGGCGCCAACGCCATCATCGCCATGCGCTACGACGGCAATGAGATCACCGACGGCATCACCGAGATGCTGGCCTATGGCACGGCGGTGGTCGTGGAACCCGATTCCGGCGCACGATAGATCGCATTTCACGTACGTCCTTAAGCCGCCGCAAACCAGGCGGAAAGCCGCCGGCTACGTATTAACACCTTCGTAGAGCTGCGCATCGCACAGCTTCGGGCAGTGTCAGAAGACGCGTACCGGGGCTCGCAATGCGCAATATCCTGCCTGGCCTGATGGCCGCTTTCCTCCTCGCCGTCACGGCTGGAATGGCGTTCGCCGACGACTGGACCGTCACCCGCCTGCGCGGCACCGTGCAGCACATGGTGGGCGGGCAGTGGCAGCCGCTCGAGCGCGGCAGCGTCGTTCCCGACGAGCGCCGCATCTTCACGCGGTCGAACGGCCACGTCACCCTGGTGCGCGGCAACGAATCCGTCGAGCTCGGCCCTAACACGCAGATCGAGATCCACGATCAGGGCGGCCGCAAGCCGTTCACCACCGTGCTCCAATATGCCGGCGTGCTCACCGTCGAGGCCGAAAGGCGCAACGTCCAGCACTTCGCCGTGCGCACCGCCTATCTGGCGGCAGTGGTCAAGGGCACCCGCTTCACCGTCTCCGCCCGCAGCAGCGGCGGCTCAGTGGAGGTGCCGCGCGGGCAGGTCAGCGTCGAGGACAAGCAGAGCAAGGAAACGGTGCTCATCGTCGCCGGCCAGAAGGCCAAAGTCGACAAGCGCGGTGGCCTCAGCGTGTCCGGCAAGACAAAGGCCGCGGCCAAGCCGCCGGCGGGCAAGGGGAAGACGAACGCGAGCGCCGGACCCGGCCACGCCATCTCTGGGCCCGATAAGACAGCCGGATCAGGCAAGACGAGCAGAACGGACACCTCGAGCACCGCCGCCGCCACCACTGTACTCGATACGACCACCAGCACGGTGGCGACTGTGGTCGACACGACGACCAATGGCGTCGACACCGTCACCGACACCGCCGATACCGTCGCCAGCACCGTCGATCAGGTGACCAACACCTCGATCGTGGGCGATACCGTGGGCACCGTCACCGACACGCTCGGCAAGACCACCAAGGGCCTCACCGGACTGCTCGGCAAGACATAGCGTCCGCTGGCTAGAGTGCGCCGATGCGCTTGAGCGACGGCAGCACCGCCGCGTCGAACTGCCTCCAGTTCACCAGCACGTCCTCGTCGAAGCTGTAGATCGCTGCGATGCCGGGGCCGAGATAGACCGTCCGGATGCAGCGCCCGGGCTCGCCCTCGGCCACCGGCGCAATGCACTTGGCGACGAACGGCGCCGCCGAGATCGCGTCGTACCACACCGTCTCGTTCTCATAGCCTTCCGCCGCCACCAACGGCTTGCCGATCAGCCCCGGCGGCCCGCTGAGCTGCTCGGGCATGAATTGGTGTAGATAGACCCCGTCGAGCAGGGACGCGCTCGGCCTTGCGCGGCTGCGCGGCACTAGCGTGATGTCGACCTCGCGCGTCGCGGCCTTGGGCCCGAGCGGCAGGTGGAGCCCGATATCGACCTGCTTGGCAAAGCCGGCGCTGCGCTCGGCATCCTCGCGCAGCCACGCCGCCGGCACCGTCAGCTCCCGCCCGCCCAGCGTCCGGCTCACGCTCCCGGCCAGCTCCTCGTGCCCGGCCCGACCGGCGGCGTCGATCGCATAGGCAAGACCAAGCCCGGCGACTGCCAGGATCAGGGCAATTGCGCCCAGGTTAAAGGCGATCGAATGCCCGCTTTCCTTGGCGGCGTCGGCGTGGGCCGGCAGGGTCATCAGGGGAATTAACCACTCGTTAGGGCTGCAGGTGACAGCCCATCACGCCCCGCTTATGATTAATGAAGAGTTAACGATGCCGCGCGGGTACCCAGGGACGCGGCGTGTTGAGGCGTTGTGTCATGTCCTTCGAGTTGCTGCTTGCCGGATTCATCATGGCCGTCGGGCTCGCCATAGCGGGCACCGGAACCCACTTCTACCAGTGGCGCATCGGCGAGCAGGCCATGCTGCGCTTCGACGGCAAGACCTGGCTGCACATGCTGGGGCATCTGTTCATGAGCTTCGTGTGCGGCCCCTACATCATGCTGCAAATGGGCTGGAAGCAGGAAGACGACGGTACCCTGTCGCTCGGCTCGGTGCTGCTCTCGGCGCTCGTCGCCTTCGGCTGGAGCTTCATCACCGGCTTGTTCTTCCTGGGTATCTACATCGCGATCTTTCCGTAGCCGCTCTGCTTTGGGGAAGGGCGCCGGGGCCGGTCTCTTGGGGGAGAGACCGGCCCCACTTCTTTCAGCGGCCGGAAACGGCGCGGGGCCGGCCTCGGGGGAGGAGCCGGCCCCGCCATTCGGGCGCGCACATCAGGGGAAGGGGCCCGAAATCTCGAGGCTCAGCGCCGCACCGAGGCGGTGACGATGCGCGTGTCGTCGATGCCCACCCACTTGCGGGAGTCGGTCTGCGACTGGCGCTTGACGAACTGGTAGGAGGTGTCCTTCCACACCAGGATCTCACCGATCTGGTTGTCGAGCACCAGGTCGCCGCGATCGGTGCGCACCATCAGCACGGCATGGCCTTCGCCGTTCTGCTGGCGCACGACGGTCATCAGCAGGGCGCTCGGGCTCCAGCCATTGGCGATGAGCTGGCGGCGCTTTTCGAGCGCGTAGTCCTCGCAGTCGCCGCTGCCGGACGGATAGGTCCAGAACTCGGTGACGCGGTAGAGGTCCTGGTCGGTCACCGGCGCGACGCTGGTATTGATCGCCTCGTTGATCGACACGAGCTGCCGCCAGTTGCTCTCGGTCAGCGCCTCGACATCGGCAAGGCCGGCGCTCGGGCCGCAATCTTCGCGATGCGCCTTGCAGAACTCGGCGGCGCCGATCGGGATGCTGGTCGGACCGGTGGTCGGCGCAAAAGCCGGATTGGAGAGATCGACGCTCGACGATGCCATTGCCGGCCCCGTCAGCATGGCCAGCGCGACGAGCACACCGGCGAAAACCTTGTTCTTGTTTGGCATTTCGTAGCCCCCTGATGGGAACCACGATGCCGCCGCCAAATTGCCTCAGTCGGAAAACTGCGACGTAGTTTTTAGGCGAGTTTTATGCGTCCGGGTCAGGACCGGTTAACCACGTTTCTTGGGCCTGCTGGGGATGATAGAAGGGCCTTGAGACGGCGTGCCGTCGCCGAGGGCTCAGATAGAACGTCGTTACATCCGACATCGCGCGACTAGTTGATGCGCAGGTTCTGCTGCACCACCGTCAGCATCTCCTGCGCGGACGCGAACTCCACCGCCACCCCGTCCTGGAAATGCCGCACCACGCGGGCCCGCATGCGGCCCAGTGTCACCGGCGTGCCCATGGCAGGCCGCACCGCCAGCTCGATCGCCGCGCCCGACAGCGAGATGTCGATGATCTTGCAATTGTAGCGGCGGCCATCATCCAGAACGACGGTCGAGTGCCGGTTGTCGGGGACCACGCGCTCGTGCCGGCGATCCTCGGGCAGGTTGAGGATGTCCTTGTTGGCGAGCCAGGTGAGTTGTGCCGCCATCTTGTCGCGCTTGCGCGGGCTGGCCGACAGATCCATCACGAAGCCGCCTTCGATGGAGTCGGTGATGCTGCCCTCAACGCGGCCCAGATGGTCGAGATAGGCGATGACGCGCTCGCCCACATTGCCGGCCACCGGCGCGATCACGCACGCATCGCCCGGCGACATCTCCAGCACCTGGCAGGGGAACTCGCGGCGGTCCGCCAGCATGTAGCGGCCAAGCACCGACACCTTCACGCGCTGGAAGCGCGGCATCTGCACGTAGGCTCGGGCGGGGCGGGCGCTGCGCGCGGGAGTATTGTTGTCGGTCAGCATCGAAGCGCGTCACTCAATTTGACACGGTCGAGGCTAACTACTCTTGGTTAACCGAACGTGATGCGGCGGTCGCAAATTGCGGCGCAACCTGCGTTTTCTAGCGCCGACCGCCATCGATGACGGCAAGGTGCGCGTAGCGCCGCGCCTGCCGGCCATAGACCGTCGCCGCCATGGGTTCGATCGGCGAGTTGGCGCGTGCGAACAGCACGTCCTGCGGCACGGCCGCAGCGATGTCGCGAGCCATGTCGGCGAGCGAATTGTCGTCCGGCCAGATCAGGCGGAGGCCGGTGATGCGCTGCTCGACCACTGGCTGCGAGCCGAACCAGTAGGGCTCGTCCATCGCCGTCATCGCCCCCAGCATGCGCGTCTGCGTCGAGCCATTGTGCCGCACGGGAAGCAGGATCGTTTCGACCGAGAGTTTGGTATTGAGCGCCGTCACGCCCTGGAACGTGATGAGGGCCACCGCATGGTCCTCGGTCACGGCGCGCACCAGCGTTTCCATCGCATCGCGGTCGCGCGGATGCCACAGCCGGGTAAAGGAGCGGCCTTTGAGTTCGCGCGCATAGGCAGCGCAGATATGCGAGCCGGCGAGACGGAAGTCGAACTCGCGATTGTCGTTGAGCTCGAGGATGAAGGTGTTGGCGAGGGCGCCGCGAATCTTGGTGGGGTCGATGTCCCGGCGATCGGGAGCGCTGCGCGAGCCGCGAAGCGAATTCCAGTAGTCGTAGAGCGTTTTTGTGCTCTGGTTCTGCATCGACGCCAACCTATGTCCCAAGCCTCGGCCGGCGCCCCCAAAAAAGGGATCGCCCCGCCGCTGAATCGACAGTGACAAAAGGCTTGGGCGAAATCGCCTTTAAACCTTCCTTAAGGTTAATGGCGTGGGTGTGGTGTGGATAAGACCGGGGAGGGAGGCTGAAGCCCCCGGAACCGCTGGAGTTTTGATGAGCGACGACAACAAAACCAAGCAGGAACAACAGGTTACCACGGCGCCCGAGCGGCAGCCCATCTTCAACCTGCCGGCTGCAGTCGCCGCAATTGCGGGGCTTTTCCTTGCCATCCAGGCGCTCCAGAGCTTCGTTCTTAACGAATCCATCCGGAACGAGGTTCTGGTTTGGCTGGCCTTTATTCCTTACCGGCTTATCGAAAATGCCGCCGCGCCGGGTGGCATCTGGCCGCTGTTCTGGACCCCCTTCACACACGCCTTCCTGCACGCCGGCTGGGAGCACGTGATCTTCAACACCGTATGGTTCGTGATCTTCGGCACCCCCATCGCCCGCCGTTACGGCGCGGCAAAGCTCGTGATTCTGTTCCTGCTGAGCGCGCTTGCCGGCGCCGTCGCCTTCGCGGCGACGACGTTGCCGCAATTTGCCCTGCTCGTCGGGGCTTCGGGCGGCGTCGCCGGTCTCACCGGCGCTGCCGTCCGCTTCATCTTCCAGCCCATCCAGGTCGGCATCGATCCTGAGACGGGCGAGCGAATCGTCCTCGGGCGCCGGCTCGCGACAATCGGCGAGGTGCTCCGCCACCCCACCGCGCGCATCTTCGCCATCGTCTGGATCGTCCTCAACGGCATCGTGCCGCTGCTGCCCATGTTCATGCCCGGCATGGCCGTGGAGATCGCCTGGCAGGCCCATATCGGTGGCTTCCTGTTCGGCTTTTTCGCCATCCCGCTCTTTGAAAGGCGCCAGCCATGAGCGCTGCCGATCGTCTCGAAAAGCTCGAAACCACAGTCGCTTACCAGGAACAGGCGATCGAGGATCTGAACAAGACAATCCTCGTCCAGGCCGCCGAGATCGCCCAGCTCAAGCGCCTCGTCGGCAACCTGGGCGACCGCCTGCGCGAAATCGCCGACAATCCGGCGCTGGCCGAGCCCCCCGAGCCCCCACCGCCACATTACTGAGAGGGAGAAGGGGGCCCGACGCTCTCCCCCGTGAGCGAAGCCGGGATGGTCCCTCGCCGCCGAGGCCGCCTAGCTTTTTCGGTAGACCGCCGCCGGATCGAACAGCCGAGGCTCGCCGCTGTCGGCCAGTTCGCCGTCCCTGAGCACGCGGTAGAAGCAGCTCTTGCGGCCGGTGTGGCAGGCGGCGCCGCGGCCGGTCTGTTCGACCGTGAGCAGGATGACGTCCTGGTCGCAATCGGTGCGGAGCTCGATCAGCTTCTGCACCTCGCCAGAGGTCTCGCCCTTCTTCCAAAGCGCCTTGCGCGAGCGCGAGTAGTAGTGGACCTCGCCCGTCTCGATGGTGCGCCGCAGCGCCTCGGTATTCATGTGCGCCGCCATCAGCACGCGGCCGCTGCCGGCTTCCTGCGCGATGGCGAAGATCAGCCCGTGCGCGTCGAAGCGCGGCGCGAAGGCACTGCCTTCCTCGAGCTGGTCATGAGTGAGGGCGGTGGGATCGGTGAAGCTGCTCATGGCGCGGCTTTTACCCCGCGCCGCCGAGCGAGACGAGTCAGTCCTTGAGCCCGATCCAGATCTCCACCGTGCCGGTGCCGGCCATCGGGTCGAAGTCCGGGCCGTAATACTCGACGAAGCTCATCTCCTCGTCCTGTACGAGACCCGCCCGGCCCAGGCCGTAGTCGAAGATCGCCGCGATTGTCCCGCGGATCGTCGAGATGTGCCCCTGGTGCCGGAAGCGGGCCCAGCGCCGCGCTGGCAGCGTCAGCACCTTGAGCTCCGGCAGCACGTCGGTGCCGGGCGCGATCTCGGTGCCTGCCATGTAGTCGCAGAGCTCGCCCTCCATATCGACGACGACGCCATAGGCGGCCGGCGCGACCGCGCCCGGTATGTGCCCGAGATACGGGCCGAAGCGCTGCCACAGCACGGGGATGGCGTTGGCGTTGGACATGTCCATCTTCTCTCGCAGTCCGGTCATGCGCATGGCCGGACGGCGGTCGATGATGGGCGGGGCGAGGTCGGGGCTGGCGGGGCTGTCCATCGGCAGGGACTCCACGAGTTTGAGGCTGGCGATCGAGCCCTTGCGCCGCAGTTCGTCCGGCGTGGTGCCGAACTGCTCGCGGAAGGCCCGGGTGAATGCCTCGTGCGAGCCGTATCCGGCGTCGAGCGCCACCTCGAGGATGTCGGGCGCTCCACCGGCCAGCTGTCGTGCGGCGACGCTGAGGCGCCGCCCGCGCAGATAGCCGGAGATGGAGTAGCCCGTCGCCAGCGGAAAGATGCGCGACAGGTGGAAGCGCGACACCCCGGCATGTGCCGCCAGTTCATCGAGCGTGACCGGCATCCCGATGCGGGACTCGATCACCCAGATGGTCTTGGCAATGGCGGACATGCACGAACCTCACACGAAACGGCGAGCATATGCCATCTCGCGAAGCGCCGAATTTGATCGCTGTTGCGGTCTGCGCTGAGCAGGGCGGCTGCCAGCGTCCGCGCTCATCCCTTGGTAGACCGGACTTTGTTGCATAAGTTGTGGCTGGCGAACGGGGTTCACAGGTGTTGGATTTCATCCGTGATGACCAGCCTTTCTGAACGCGGCGCCATCCTGGCGACCTGGGAGTATGTGTCTCACAACCACCGAGCGGTTACCGTGCTGCCGGATGGCTGTCGTGACGTCATCGTTCGCCGCGATCTCGCAACGGGGACGCAGGAGCTGATTGTCTCGGGCCTCGATGCCAAACGGCAAACGATGGTCCTCCCAGGAGGGCAGCATCTGGCCGGTCTCCGCCTGCGGCCCGGGGTGACCATTCCAGCGTCGCTGATGCACGAGCTGCGGCGAGCGATTGAACGGCCATCATGCGGGGCCGAGCCCAGTCTGGTCGGGCAGGCGATAACCACCTACGCGGAGCTCAATGACGACCTTATGGGGGCCATTGTCGCCGGGCGCACTGTGGTCGGAGCAGCCAGGCTCCTCGGAGTTGCCGAGAGGACTTTGCATCGGCGAATGAGGGCCAGAACAGGGAGGCCTCCCTCGTTCTGGCTTGGTCTCGCCCGTGCGCGCAAGGCGCTGGCCTGCCTGTCGGCAGACATGACGCTGAGCGAGATTGCGGCCGAAATCGGCTACGCCGACTAGGCCCACTTCACCCGCTCGTTCGGCGCCCATTTCGGCGCTCCTCCTGGGTCCTTCCGCGGGGATCCCGTACTTGTGCGCCTCGCTGCGCAGCCGGGCTTTTCTGGATGAACTGACGAAACTCGTCGGAGGGCGGAATTGCCTTGTGGCAGTAGACCACCACACCCGCGGGGTCGAGGACGCCAAAGCCACGGTCGCCCCAGGGATTGTCAGCCAGCGGAATGACGATCTTCTCGCCTGCCTGTGACATTCGATGGTGCAAGCCATCCACGTCATCCACGATCAGGTTCAGCATGCCGCCACCGCCAAACCTGTCCGCGCCCTGCCGCGGCTCCATGAACCCCACCTCAGGGGCGTCGGGAGTGCGGCCAAGCCGGATGAGCACGTACCAGCCGCTGTCAAACGGACACCAGGTGTCGAAGTGGCGGTCGTAGAAGTCGCGCGCCGCCGACACGCTGGGGGTGATGAAGGTGACCGAGGCTGCCGTTACGTCCATGAGAAGCTCCGTTTCTTGACGAAGCGAAGCTAGCTCCCATCCTCGGGATAGGTCTTGAACGGATCGGACAACCTGCATCCTTCCGGCAACAGCGCGGTGGCAGAGCCGGACGGCTTCATTCAGACCACCCTCCTGGCTGACGACACCTAGCGCCGCCGGATCATCTCGAAGAAGCGGTCCTGCTCGGACTTCTCTTCGGCGAACACACCGCTAAAGCGCTGCGTCACGGTCGTTGCGCCATGCGCGCGGACGCCGCGCATCGACATGCACATGTGCTCGGCTTCGAGCAGTACGGCCGCGCCGCGTGGATTGAGGTGCTCGTTGACGGCGTCGATGATCTGCGCCGTCAGCACTTCCTGCACCTGCAGCCGGCGCGAGAACGCCTCCACCAGCCGGGCGAGCTTGGAGATGCCCACGATCCCGTCATGCGGCAGATAGGCGATGTGCGCCTTGCCCACGAACGGCACCATGTGATGCTCGCAGTGCGACGAGAAGGGGATGTCCTTGACGAGCACGATGTCGTCATAGCCGCCCGCTTCCTTGAACGTCGTGCTCAGGATCGTGCCCGGATCGTCGTCGTAGCCGGAAAAGAACTCGCCATACGCCTTGGTGACCCGGCGCGGCGTGTCGAGCAGGCCCTCACGGGTTGGATCGTCGCCGGCCCAGGCGATCAGCGTGCGCACGGCGGCTTCCGCTTCTTCACGGCTCGGACGGGCAAATGGCTTTTTGGGCAAAGACTTGGCGACGTTGAGCTTGGCGCTGGCGTCCATCTGGTTTTCCTTGTGGAGCTATGACTTTAGACGGTGAATGCTGCCAAAAGTTCCCGGGCGAACCGAAAGCGTCAGCGGCACCGCACTGACATACGCCCACGCTGTGACTATATCTGTCAGGGTTTCCCCGCCTCAAGAAACATGCGTGTGACTGTAATGGAACTGAGCGATCTTTATTCCCAGAGGATCCTCGAGATCGCAGCAAACCAGCCCATTCCCGGCCGCCTGGCGTCGCCCGACGCCACGGCGCGCAAGGTCAGCCGTGTCTGCGGCTCGTCCATCGAGGTGGATATTGCGGTCTCCGGCGGCGCCATCATTGGCTACGGCCACAAGATTTCCGCCTGCGCCCTGGGCCAGACCTCGGCGGCCATTGTCGCCACCAACATCGTCGGCACGCCGGTCGCCGAGTTTCGCGCCCTGCGCGAGGCGATGACCGCCATGCTCAAGGCCAATGGCGCGCCGCCGGCCGGCCGCTGGGCCGATCTCGCTTACCTCGAGCCCGTCCGCGACTACGCTCCGCGCCACACCTCGACGCTCCTCGTCTTCGACGCCGTCGCCGACGCCCTCGACAAGCTCGAGCCGGCGCGCTGATGCGGTTCCGCCATCGCGATCCCGCGCCGGTGCTCGCCTTCCTCGAGCGCCGTCCCGCCGACATCCGCCTGCGCGACTGGGACCGCGAACGCGCGCCCGACGGGATGGCGGCATTGCTGCGCATTGGAAAGACCGAGGCCGCCGCTCCCGCCCGGCCGGCCAACATAGCGGACGTCGCCTTCATCGCCAGCCGGGGTCGGGGCCCGTCGCACGCCAACACGGTGCTGCGCGCCTACTTCCACGTCAATTCCAGCACCGACGAGCCCATTCTGCCGCTGGTCGAGGCGGTTGCGCATGTCGAGGGCAGGGGGACGGACAGCGAGTTCCTGCTCGCCGGCCATCCCGATGGCGGGCTGATCTCCGTGTCGCACGCGCGCCTGCCATTTCAGGTAGGCCCCCCCATCACCTGGTGGGGGCCATGAGCAATTTCTGGCGCATCGTCGACTTCCCCTTCAAACTCACCGCATACGTCCTGATCCAGGGGTATCGCTACTCGCTCAGCATGTTCATGGGCCGCAGCTGCCGCCACGCCCCCAGTTGCAGCGAGTTCACGCGCGACGCCATCTGGCAGCACGGCTTCTGGCCCGGCGGCTGGATGGGCGCCGCCCGTATCTGGCGCTGCCGCCCCGGCGGCACCCATGGCTACGACCCCGTCCCCCGGGCCGTTCCCGCCACCGCCCACTGGTACGCCCCCTGGCGCTACGGCAACTGGCGCGCCATCCCAGGCGAGGTCCACAGCCACTGAGCCGCTTGTGCCCCTTGGCGTCTCGGGGTCGCGCGAAGCTTCGCGCTGCCCGGTTTCCCCGCCCAAATGCCCGTGATAAGAGCCCGAACCCCGCCATTCCGGCGGCTCGACAGGAGATACCAAATGATCAAGGTGACGTTCCCCGACGGTGCAGTACGCGACTATGCGCGTGGCACCACCGGGACCACCGTGGTCGAAGGCATCTCCGTGAGCCTCGCCAAGAAGACCGTCGCCATGAAGTGGAACGGGGTCCTCGCGGACCTCAGCGACCCGCTCGAGGGCGACGGCGCGATCGAATTCGTCATGCGTGATTCCGTGGACGGCCTCGGCCTGATCCGCCACGACGCCGCGCACGTCCTCGCCGAGGCGGTGCAGGAGCTGTGGCCCGGCACGCAGGTGACCATCGGCCCGGTGATCGAGAACGGCTTCTACTACGACTTCAAACGCGACACGCCGTTCAGCGAGGACGACTTCCCGGTCATCGAAACGAAGATGAAGGAGATCATCGACCGCGGCGCCGCCTTCACCAAGGAAGTGTGGTCGCGCGACGAAGCCAAGCGCGTCTTCGCGGCCAAGGGCGAGCAGTTCAAGGTCGAGCTGGTCGACGCCATTCCCGCCGATCAGTCGATCAAGATCTACAAGCAGGGCCAGTGGTTCGACCTCTGCCGCGGCCCGCATATGCGCACCACCAAGGACGTCGGCACGGCGTTCAAGCTCACCAAGGTGGCGGGTGCCTACTGGCGCGGCGACAGCAACAATCCGGTGCTGTCGCGGCTCTATGGAACGGCGTTCGCCACGCAGAAGGAACTCGATGAGTACCTCGTGATGATCGAGGAGGCCGAAAAGCGCGACCATCGCAAGCTCGGCCGCGAGCTCGACCTGTTCCATCTGCAGGACGAAGCGCAGGGCTCGGTGTTCTGGCACCCCAAGGGCTTCACCATCTACAACCAGATGGAGGAGTACATCCGCCGCCGGGTGAATGCGAACGGTTACACCGAGGTGAAGACGCCGCAGCTGATGTCGTCCAAGTTCTGGGAGGCCTCCGGCCACTGGGGCAAGTACCGCGAGAACATGTTCGTGGTGCCCGACGAGGTGCCCGGCACCGAAGAAGAAGGTCCGGTGCTGTCGGGCAAGGCGGAGCTCATGGCGCTCAAGCCCATGAACTGCCCGGCCCACATCCAGATCTTCAACCAGGGCACCAAGTCCTATCGCGACCTGCCGATGCGGCTCGCCGAGTTCGGCTGCTGTCACCGCAACGAGGCGCATGGTGCGCTGCATGGCCTGCTGCGCGTCCGCCAGATGACGCAGGACGACGCCCATATCTTCTGCACCGAGGAGCAGATCCAGTCCGAGACCGAGCGTTTCGTGCACCTGCTCTACAGCGTGTACGGCGACATGGGTTTCGAGAACGTCGTCATCAAGCTCGCGACGCGGCCGGAAAAGTTCGGCGGCACCATCGAGCGCTGGGACGCGGCCGAGAAGGCGCTGGGCGACGCCCTGCGCGCCACCGGCTACGACTTCGTCATCGCCGAAGGGGAGGGCGCCTTCTATGCGCCCAAGCTCGAGTTCCATCTCAAGGACGCCATCGGCCGCTCCTGGCAGGTGGGAACGCTGCAGCTCGACTACGTGCTGCCGGAGCGCCTCGACGCCACCTATGTGGCCGAGGACGGCTCGCGCAAATACGCGGTGATGCTGCATCGCGCGATCCTCGGCTCGCTCGAACGCTTCATCGGCATGATGATCGAGAACTATGCGGGCAAGATGCCCATGTGGCTCTCGCCGGTGCAGGTGGTCGTCGCGACCATCGTGTCGGATGCCGACGACTATGCGCAAAAGCTCGTCAAGCAGCTCACCGATGCCGGCATCAGGGCCGAGCTCGATGTGCGCAACGAGAAGATCAACTACAAGGTGCGCGAGCACTCGACGCAGAAGGTGCCGGTGATGCTCGTGGTCGGCAAGCGCGAGGCCGAGGAAGGAACCGTCTCCGTCCGTCGCCTCGGCACCGAGGGCCAAAAGGTGGTGCCGGCAATGGACGCCATCGTCGAGCTGATGGGCGAGGTGACCCCGCCCGACATCAAGCGCCGCGCCGCGAGCCTCGCGGCATGACACAGCGGAGGATGGCGATGCAGTGGATCAAGTTTCTGCTCGTCGCCATTCTCCTCGCGGCCGCCCCGGCGCGCGCCGCGACCACCTGGCTGGATACGGCAGGTGGCTATGAACTGACCGGAGCGCAGCTCTTCGCCTTGCGCTCCGAGCTCCCGCCCGAGCTTAGCGACAGCCTCAAGACCCTCCGCAACAAGACCTTCGCCGACGAGGCGGCGTTCCGTTCGGCCCTCGCCGAAGCGCTGCTGACCGACGATCTGCGCGCCGCGTGGCTCGAGCGGCTGGTCGCGCTTGCCTCTTCCGGCGGTGGCGCCTTCGGCATCGAGACGCGCGAGGGCGACCTGCTGACCATCACGGTCACCGGCCCCGATCACGCGACCGACTCCGTGCCCTTCACGGCGCAGACCTGGCTCACTCACCTGCCGGCCGAGACCGCGGATACGAGCTTCACCACCGCGCTCGACGGCGGCTGCCTCTCCGTCTCGCGCGAGGTGACCCTGTTCCGCCTGTGCGAGCCCGCCATCGGCGATCCCGCCAAATCGATCGTGCTCGAGACCGAGGCGACCCATATCGTCGGCCTCGGCCAGCAGTTTCAGGTGCAGGAGAGCCCGAAGGCCGAGCGCAACGGTGTCCTGCGCGAAGGCACCAACATGATGGTCGGCTTCAATGGCGGGGCCAATGGCAACACGCTCTTCCCCATCGCCTATTTCGACCTGCCCGGTCACCCCTTCGCGCTGATCCTCGACAACCGCTATCCGCAGGAATGGGATTTTACGGCGACACCCGCCCAATTGCGTGTCAAGGGCGGCGATCTGCGCGTGCGCGTCATCGCCGGCGACAGCCTCGCCGACATTCGCCGGAAGTACATGGCGCTGAGCGGCCATCCGCCGGTGCCGCCCAAATCGATGTTCGGCCTCTGGCTCTCGGAGTACGGCTTCGAGAACTGGGCCGAGCTTGATGGCAAGATCGACAGCCTGAGGGCCGCCGGCTTCCCGCTCTCGGGTGCCGTGCTCGACCTCTACTGGTTCGGCGGCATCCGCGAGAACTCGTCGCAAAGCCGCATGGGCAGCCTGAGCTGGGACCGCGAGCGCTTCCCCGATCCACAGGGCAAGATCGCCGCCTACGCGCGGGACGGCATCAGCCTCATGCTGATCGAGGAGAGCTACATCTCCTCGGGCCTCCCCGAATACGAAACGCTCACGGCGTTGCGCGGTCTCGCGCACGACGCAAAGGGCCAGCCGCTCGTCACCAATCCGGCAGGCAATTGGTGGGGCAGGGGCGGCATGGTCGACTGGCTTGCGACGGATGCCGCCGCGGCATGGCACGACCTCAGGCGCCAGCCGCTGATCGACATGGGTGTCGCCGGCCACTGGACCGATCTGGGCGAGCCCGAGATGGTCAATCCCGGGTTCCGCTACAGCCCCGACGATCTCGCCGACGCTCAGGTGCGCAACAGCTACAATGTGCTCTGGGCGCAGTCGATCTATGACGGCTACCGGCGCAATGCGCCCGACAGGCGGCCCTTCATCATGTCGCGCTCGGGCGGTATGGGCCTGCAGGCGCTGGGCGGCGCCATGTGGTCGGCCGACACCGGCGGCGACTTCAAGTCGCTGCGCGAGCAGATGCCGCAGCAGCAGCACATGATGTGGTCGGGCATCGACTATTACGGCTCCGATGTCGGTGGCTTCCACCGCAGCGCCATGGGCATCTATCCGGGCACGCATGCCGATCTGACCGACGAGCTCTACACCCAGTGGTTCGCCTACAGCGCCATGTTCGAGGTGCCCGTGCGCCCGCATACGGAGAACCTCTGCAACTGCAAGGAGACGGCGCCCGATCGCATCGGCCACGTCCCGAGCAATCTCGCCAATATCGAGCTGCGCTACGCGCTCGCGCCCTACTACTACTCGCTCGCCCACCGCGCCTGGCGCGAGGGCGAGCCCGTCTTCCCCTCGCTCGACTACTACTATGACGACGCCGAGGCGAAGGGCGCCGGCGACATCAAGATGGTCGGCAGCGAGTTGCTTTCGGTCGGCGTCGCCGGGGCTGGTGCGACCGAAGCGCGGCTCTATCTGCCGGCCGGCAACTGGTACGACTGGCGCGCGCAGTCGGTGTTCATCTCGAGCGGCGAGTATCTCACTCGCCCGCTCTATGCCGACGATCTTCTGCAGCTTCCGCTCTTTGCCCGCGACGGTGGGATCGTCCCCATGGCCGACGGCGTCCTCCGCGTCTTCGGCAGCGCCGCCAACAGCTTCGACTGGTACGACGACGACGGCATCTCCACCGCCTACCAGCGCGGCGCGTACGACCATCTCGCCATCGCAGTGGATGGCGGCCGCCTCACGGTGACGCGCGAGCAGGGCGACCTCGCTCCCAGGACTCTCGTCTGGACACGCGCCACGCCGATTACCGAAGTGCGCATCGATGGAAACGCCGTTCCATTCTCGCAGGAGCGCAGCACGGTCGCGGTTGCGCTGCCGCCCTTCGACAGCAATCTCGTCGTCGAGGTGCGGTAGAGGCACCTAGGTACTTCCCGAAGTGTCGCCACGGTCTCCGTGGCATCAACGGCATCCGCGAGAATGGCATTCTCATCGAGGAGATTACGCGGGCGACCAACGAGCAGTCCGGCGCCATCATCGAGGTCACGACCGCGGTCAAGCAGGTCGACGAGATGACCCAGCACAATGCCGCGCTCGTCGAGGAAACCAACGCGGCCATCGAGCAGACCGAGAACCAAGCGGTCGAGCTCGACCGGATCGTCGAAACCTTCGTAGTCGATGAAGAACCCGTGCGGCGTCAGGTGCGGCCCGCCACGCCCGCGCCACAGCGAAAGGTCGCCAGCGCCGCGCGAACCTACCTCACGCAGGGCAATGCCGCGATCAAGACCGACGACTGGGCCGAGTTCTAGTTCTTGCCCTCATGGAACAGTGCGACGGATTTCTCGATCCGTCGCGCCCGCGTCTCGTCCGTCTTGGCGCCGTTGATGTTGTCGATGTGCCGCCGCTGGTTGGAGTAGCTGAGCGACGCAAAGTACGCCTTGGCCGCTTTGTCCTTGGCGAGCGCCGTCTGCAGGTCTGGCGGCACCTCCATCACCCGTGGCGCGGTGTCGAGCTCAAGCGTCACCTCGATCGTCTCGCCGGGCGTGACGCCGGCGAGCTTGCGCCGCTCCTTGCTGACGCCGATCATGTACCTGCCGCCCATCACGGCGACGGTGTTGGGGTAGCTGAAGGTGCTGTTGAGCGTGACCGTCACCTTGGGCTTCTTGCCCTGACCGAAGGCCTCGACCACCGTGTCCGGGATCACGAACCCGGCAGTGTCGCCATCGCCCTTGAACAGTTCCGCCTTGAACGTCTGCTTGATCGCGCTCACGTCAGGAACTCCTTGATCGCCGGTGCAATTGCTGTCGCCGCGACCATGTGGTTCTGGCCGGCAAGGGTCTTGTGCTGCGCGTTGGGCAGATTGGCCGCGATGGCCTTCTGTGCATTCTGCATCCAGGTGTCCGACTTGCTGCCGCCCATGGTGAGCACTGGCATCGTGACGTTCGGCCAACGATTGGCGGGGATCGGCTTGTAGGTCCACAACGGCGCGACGAATGCCGTGTCGTAGGGGAGGGTAGGGCCAACCGGCGCCATCTTCCGGAACATGCCGAATACCTGCATCATCAGCAGCACGTACCAGGGCACGCCGATGCCTTTGTCCATGAAGTACTTCACGGCTCCGGCATTGTCGCCCGTCGCCACGAGCTGGTCCATGTGCTGGACGTAATCCGAGGGCACCGGCCTGCGTGTGCCGTCGGTGAAGATCGGCGCCTCGTAGAGCACCATTCCCGTAATGCCAGGGACGGCATTCGCTGCTTCGAGGGCAAGGATCACGCCGGACGAGATCGCGTAGAGCGCGACCGATCCGCCTGCGACGCCGACCAGCGCCACGAGGTCCTCGACCTCCCTTGCCGTCGCATAGGGCTTGGTGTTGCCGCTCTCACCCCGGCCGCGGCGGTCATAGGTATAGACTGTGAACCGGTCCTTGAGCTCTGCGGCGAGCGGCGTTGCCGGTCCCATCTCGCGCCAGCACATGGCGCCATCCACGAGGATGATGGCCGGACCCGATCCGGCCACGCTGTAGCCGATCTGCGTTCCGTCCTTTGAAGTCACGAAGGGCATCACGCGGCTCCTTCCTGCATGAGGGTTGCGAGGTACTCGGTCAGGCGATCATTGCCCAGGCTGACCATGCCGGCGAAGCCGCGCGCCACCGTCTCGTCGCGCAGCATGATCGACGCTGCCTTGATGTGCGCATGAACGGTCGTGCGGGCATCGTGTTCCGTGAGCGTGATAGTCGAGACCAGTTCCGCCGGTGGCAGGCCGTCGAGCCCACCGGTCCAGTCGCCCGGTGCATCGCGGTAGTGGATGCGCTCGGGCTCGATCAGCTCGAGATACACGCTGCTGTAGCCGTAGGTCTGGCCGCTGTCATACGTCCAGACCGTCCGCCAGAGGCCGCCGACCCGGAGGTCGACGGTTGCGCTGGTTCGGGCGTCGCGTGGTCCCCAGAACCGCGCGAGATGCTGTGGCTGGGTGTAGCACTTCCACGCCAGCGTCCTGGGCGCCGCGAACGATCGCTCGATGGTGAAGTAGTCGGCGCCCGGCGGGACTGTGACGACGTTCTGGCTCATCTTACTTGTCCAGGAACCCGAGCGCCGCCTCGAACACCCGCGGCTCCATGAACGCGGAGTAGTGCGTCACGCCGGGGATGATCGCCATGCGGTTGGCGTTCATGTTCGAGCCGTCCCAGCCGGCGTCAGTGATGCCGCCGCCGAACTGCGCGTACATGTCGGAGAGGTGCTGCATCTTCACCGCGTCCCAGTCGCCGGCGATGATTATCGTGGGCGCCTTGATCGAGCCGAGCTCGGGCAGCCAGTCGTAGTCGTGCTGCGACAGCTCGCCCATCTGGTCGAGGCTCCTGGCCCACAGCGACGGATCGGGAGCGATCTGCGCATAGAGCTCGTACATCGGCGTATGCTTCATCATCTCGGCGAGCGCCCCGCTCATCGATTTCATGCCCTGCTGGTTGTACTCGTTCCAGCCCGCGAAGGACGCGGCGGCCGAGATCAGCACCAGCCGGTCGACGACCTCGGGGTGGTCGATGGCGACGCGCATCAGCACCTCGGCGCCCATCGAATAGCCCACCACGTCGATCTTGTCGTAGCCGAGCCACTTGATCAGCTCGGCGACGTCGGTCGCCATGTTCGCATGCGTCATCGGCCGGTCGAAGGGCCGGGTGCGGCCGTGTGCCTGGAGGTCAACGCCGATCACCTGGTGCTTTTCGGTCAGCATCGGCAGGATCGGACCGAACATCTCATAGGCGCCCAAGCCGCCATGCAGCAGCACCAGCGGCTTACCCGTGCCGTGGATCTGGTAGTAGACCTCGACGCCGTTGACGGGCGCATAGCCGGAGGCAGGGCGGTTGGCGGGAGTGGTCATGGCGGTAGTTCCTTCCTGAGTATTCGCCGCATTGGCGGCTTTGGGCAATGCCGCAATCGCGGCGGTGGCGAGGGTGGTCGTTATGAAGTCGCGGCGTTTCATGTGTGCCTCCCCGGTCATGGCTCCGCCGTTCGGGCGCAAGGGCACGGTTGGCAGGCCGGTTGAAATGAATGGCGGCTAGAGCGTCGCCAGCTGTGCCTCGAGCTTGTCGAAGCTCTCATTTGTCCCGTCGCGGAAGCCGCGGCGAACGACCGCGTCCTTGTGCTCGGGCGTGTCGAAGACGCAGACCAGCTTGAGCAGCGTGCCGCCCTCGACCGCGTCGAACGTCAGGGTCTTGGTGAATCCCGGCGGCGGGTTGTCGCCGAAGATCCTGGGGTCCGTCGGGGCGTTGCGGAACACGATGCGCCGGGGTGGCGTCACCTCGACGATGTCGTTGTCGGTGGGCAGCTCCCTGCCATCCTGTCCGATCATGACATGCAGCCACTTTCCTCCCGTGCGGAAGGCGAACGTCTCGACCCGGTTGGTGAACCCCTTGGGCCCCCACCATTGCGCCAGGTGGTAGGGGTCAGAGAACATCTTCCACACCAGCTCACGCGGCGCCTTCAGCGTCCGGGTGACGATGAGGGTCCTGCCGTCCTCTGCGGGCGTGGCTGCGGTGAGCATCTAGGCCAGTTCCCTGGCGAGTTCATCGACGAGCTGGCCGAGTTGCTCCATCGATTCACGGCCGCCCTTCTCCATGCCCGTCGCGATGACCGCGTCGCGGGCCTCGAAGTTCGGCAGCAGCGAGTACGATTTGTAGTAGGTCCGGCCGTCGCGCTCCTCGAAGGTGTGGACCTCGGGGAACGCTTCGTCCGCCGGGAACTGGCCTTCGACCCCGAAGCTGTTGGCGAGCTTCTTTTCCGGGACCACGTCGACATAGGTGCCGTAGAAGACGATCTCGCCCTTGGTCGACAGGTGCTCGCAGACGTAACGCCACTTGCCGCCGGTCCTGAGCTCGAGCTTGTCGACCTTGCGCACCGGCGCGAAGGACTGCGGGCCCCACCAGCGGGCGACGTGTTCGGGGGTGGTGAACACCTTCCACACCAGCGATACGGGGGCGTCGAAGCTGCGGGTGCAGATCATCGACGGCTCGTCCTTGGGGTAGTCGAACTTGATGTCGGACATTTGTGGTTTCTCCTCTGTCTGCAGTTTGTCGAGATAGGCGGTGAGCTGATCGAGGCTCTCGGTCCAGAAGCGGACATAGGCCGCGATCCAGTCGGGCTTCGGCGCTGACTTGCGCCGAAACGGAATGACGTTGCCGGCACCCTCAATTGGGCGTGCCATCGGGGTCTCCCTTCTGGAGTTCGGCGAGGTAGACCTCCAACTGGTCCAGGCTCTCTTCCCAGAAGCGGCGGTAGCTCTCGAGCCAGCCATCCACATCCCGCAGCGGCCCCGCTTCAAGCTTGCACGGGCGGTATTGCGCATCCTTGCCGCGCGAGATCAGTCCCGCGCCTTCGAGCACCTTGAGGTGCTTAGAAACGGCCGCGAGGCTCATGTCGTAGGGCTCGGCCAGTTCCTTGACCGTCGCCTCCCCTGTCGCCAGCCGGGCCAGGATGCCTCGGCGGGTGGGATCGGCGAGGGCCGAGAGCGTGACGCTGAGTTTGTCGGTCTGCATTGCTCAACCATCAGGTTATCAACTGAATGGTTGAATATGCCGGCTACCAAGAGTTGTCAACCGCCTGGTTGAATAGAGATCGAAAAATCTTCAACCGTTGCGTCGATCTCGCGTTGGCCCCTTCGTCGTGTCATCAGAAGAGGGTCGATCCCGGCTCTCGTTAACGGAGAAAACCCATGCGTTTCATGATCATCGTCAAGAACAGCGGTCAGACCGAGAACGTCGAGCTTCCGCCCGAGGCGTATGAGGAGATGGGCAAGTACAATCAGTCGCTGGTCGATGCGGGCATCCTGCTCGCCGGTGAAGGGCTGACGGCATCCAAGGACGGCGCGATCGTCACCTTCCGCAAGGGCGGCAAGTTCGAAGTCAAGGACGGTCCCTTCACCGAGGCCAAGGAACTGGTGGCCGGCTTCTGGATCATCCAGGTCAAGTCGCGCGACGAAGCGGTCGAATGGGCCAAGCGTATCCCCGGCTTCACCGATGGCGAGACGGTCGAAGTCCGTCGCGTCGCCGAAATGTCCGACTTCGACGATGTGATGTCGCCCGAAGCCATCGCCCGCGAAGAAGGCTGGCGCGAACAGATCTCGAACAAGTCGAACTGAGGCCGCCATGCGCTACTTCATGACCATCATCCCTCCGGCGGATCTGAAGCCGGAAGACGTGTCGCAGGGACTCATGGACGCGATGGGTCCCTGGATGGAGAGGAGCCTCAAGTCCGGGGCTCTGGTCTCCACCGGTGGCCTGAAGCCGGCCGGCGAGGGCAAGCGGCTCAAAGGCCACGGCGGCAAGGTCGCAACGACCGACGGCCCGTTTGCCGAGGCCAAGGAGGTCGTGGGCGGCTATGCTGTCTTCGAGGCTCCCGACCTCAAGGCGGCGACGGCTCTTGCCGCCGAATTCCTGCAGATGCACATCGACAACGGCATGCCCAATGTGACGCTCGAAATTCGCGAGATCGCTGGCGGTGCCAACTACTAGGAGGAACGCATGCAGTTTCTGGTCATCCGCAAGGCCGACGCCGAAACCGAGGCCGGCGTGATGCCGAGTGCCCAGCTCATCGACGACATGACGACCTACAACGCCAGGCTGGTGGAGCGGGGCGTAATGAAGTCGGGGGCAGGGCTCCTGCCCAGCGCGAAAGGGGCACGCGTGTCCTTCACCAACGGCCAGCCGGCCGTCATCGATGGTCCGTTCGCCGAAGCCAAGGAGTTGATCGCCGGCTTTTCGGTGATCGAGGCCGGCTCGCTGCAGGAGGTCATCGACATGGTCAGGGACTGGCCGCGGAGCGATGGACACGGCAACGTGCAGATCGAGATCCGGCAGATTGCGACCGCCGACGACCTGGGCTTCAGCGACGACCAGCAGGATCGCTACAATCGGCTGGTCGATCAGGAAGCGGCCGCGCAGCAGCAGTAGCGAACGGGTTGCCTGCAGGGCGGGGATTTGATCCACTCCGCCGCCCATGGACAAGCTCAGCCCCCAATTCGCCACTCAGCGCGCGGTCGAGGCCGTCTGGCGCATCGAAGCCGCCAAGCTGATCGCCGGTTTGACCAAGATGACGCGCGACGTCGGGCTTGCCGAAGAACTGGCCAGCGACGCGCTGGTGGTTGCCTTGCAGCAATGGCCGGAGAGCGGCATCCCGAACAATCCCGGTGCGTGGTTGATGCAGAGCGCCAAGCGCCGGGCCATCGACCAGTTCCGCCGCAACAAGGTGATGTCGGAAAAGGCGATGCCCGAGCTGACGCATCAGGCGGAGCTCCAGGAACAGGAGGCGCCCGATTATGACGAGCGCCTCGACGACGATGTGAAGGACAACGTGCTCAGCCTGATCTTCACCGCCTGCCATCCGATCCTCAGCGCCGACGCCCGCGCCGCGCTGACGCTTCGGCTCGTCGGCGGCCTGACCACGGCGGAGATCGCCCGCGCCTATCTCGTGCCGGAGCCGACCATCCAGCAGCGCATCGTTCGCGCCAAGAAGACGCTGGCGGATGCCAAAGTCCCCTTCGAGGTGCCGCGCGGCGAGGAGCGACTGGCGCGCCTCGGATCGGTGCTCGAGGTGCTCTATCTCATTTTCAACGAGGGCTATTCGGCAACCGCCGGTTCCGATTGGATGCGCACCGAACTGTGCGACGAGGCCCTTCGTGTCGGCCGCATTCTCGCCAACCTCGCGCCGGACGAGCCGGAGGTCCATGGCCTCGTCTCGCTGATGGAGATTCAGGCGTCGCGCAGCAATGCGCGCACCGCCAGGGACGGCACGCCGATCCTGCTGCTCGACCAGGATCGGAGCAAATGGAACCAGATTCTGATCCGGCGCGGCCTTGCCGCGCTCGAGCAGGCTGCCACCCTTGATGGACTTCGTGGTCCGTACGCGCTGCAGGCAGCCATCGCGGCATGCCACGCGCGCGCCGGTCGCCCCGGCGATACCGACTGGAGGCGGATCGTCGCGCTTTACGACGAGCTGGCGATGGTCACGCCGTCGCCCATCATCGAGCTCAACCGCGCCGTCGCCTATGCGATGGCATATGGACCGGAGGCGGGGCTGCGCGTGCTCGAGCCGATCATGGATGCGCCGCAGCTGCGCAACTACCACCTCCTGCCCAGCGTGCGCGGCGACTTCCTCGCCCGGCTCGGTCGCCATGACGAAGCCCGTGCCGAGTTCGCACGTGCCGCCGGCATGACGCAGAACGAGCAGGAGAGGGCGCTTCTGCTCAAGCGCGCTTCGGGACAGGCATGACGAGCTTCGAGATACGGCTCGCCCGGCCGGACGACCGGCAGGACCTGATCGACCTGCTGTGGCGTGCGTCGCTGGCGTGGGACGCCGTGCGGCAGGACCTGCTCGACAATCCCGAGGTGATCGACGTCGAGCCGGAAATGATCGCCCGCAACCAGGTGTTTGTGGCCGAACGGCAGGGGCGCGTCCTTGGCTTTGCGACGATCGTCCCGCGCGAGACCAATGACGGCGCGGCCGAGGGGAACGACGCCGAGCTCGAAGGCATCTTCGTGGAGCCGGCTGAGTGGCGCAAAGGCATCGGCATGGCGCTGCTGCACCAGATCGAGCGCGAAGCGCGGGCCTGGGGCGCCAATCGCCTGCATGTGGTCGCGAGCCCCAATGTAGAGGCATTCTACATTGCCGCCGGGTTCACCCGGACCGGCGAGCAGAAGATGCCGTTCGGTCCGAACGGACTCCTGATGGTCAAGCCCGTGCGTACGGCCTGACCTCAGGCGGCGTGCTCGACGCAGGCGCGGATCATTTTGTAGGTCGGCTCCGGACGGTTCGCACGCACGAGCAGCCGCGCCGTGTGGTCTCCCGCGTTGCGATAGGCATAGGGCACGCCGGGCGGAACGCGGACGATGCTTGGGGCCGCGATATGGGCCGCCGCGCCGCCGACCATGAATTCCAGCATGCCGTCCTCGAGCATGAACACCGTCTCGGTGTCGCCATGGCTGCGCACCGGCATCTGCACGCCCACCGGCACGTAGTGCACGGCGGCGCGGTAGCGGGCATCGTCGATATCGTTGGCGATCACAGCCGCCTGGTCGCCGGCGATGATGAATGCGCGATTGTTCATAGGGATGTCCCCCGTCAGTTCAGCGCCCCGACCGCCCACTAGGCGTGCCAGCCTGAACCGATCTTGAACGGTCAGGCGCTGGGGGTGAACTGTACGCCCAATTCCTTGAGCGCGCGCCAGGCAACTCGGCAATGCTGCGGCCGATGCCCGGGAACGAGCAGGTCGAAGGCCTGCGGAATGCCGCGCACGGTCGCGAACTCCAGCTTGGCGCCGCCTTCGCTCAGGTTGCGGATCACGCAGTCGAGCCGCGTTCGTCCATTGTCGAACACGACGGTGGCAACGATCATGGTGTTCCGGCGCGGCTGCAGCCGCTGTTCTCGGCGACCTAGCACCTCGACCCCAACTTCACAGATGACGACGCTGTCACAATGCCTGAGCGGCTTTGCGAAGCGCCCAAGATGGCCCTCAGCATTCGACTGCGCGCGGAAAGGAGGGGTTAACCTAGGTGAGACCGGCTCGTTCGAGGCCGCCGACATAGCGGTCGAGCAGGGCCGGCTCCATGAAGCGCAGGCCGTCGCGGAGCGTGGCGGCAGTCATCGCCGGGCGGAGATAGACGAACTTGTCGAGCGCGTCCCTGGCCTGCTCCATCCTGCCGGAGGCTGCATAGTAGGTCGAGAGATCGCGATAGGGCCAGGTGAGGCCGGGCCGCTCGGCCAGGGCCTGGCGCGCCATCTCGATCGCCCGGTCGGGGCGCCCGGCCGAAAAGTGCGCGAGCCCCATGCCCAGGTGGACGTTGAAGGCGAAGGGATCGAGCGGCGACAGCCGGGCCGACTGCTCAAACGCTTTCAGTCCTTCCTCGGGTCACCCGAGATAGACCCGCCCGTAGCCCAGCCGCATCCACGCCCAGGAGTGGTTGGGATCGAGTGCGAGCGCTCGCTCGGCGAAATTGACCGCCTGCGGCACGTCACCGCCCAGTTGCATCATCGCCGAGGCGAGGGCGGTGAGCGCCGTCGGGTCGTCGCCGACGGTCTGCGTTGCGAGCTCGATCAGCCGCTCGCCCTCGGCGCGCTCGGCCGCGACGTCCGTCGCCCAGTTGTAGGCCACCTGCTGGCCATGCGCCCAGGCGCATAGTCCGGCGGCGAGCCCGTAGTTCGGCTCGAGTTGCAGCGCGCGGCTGAGGAACGCGATGGCGTGCGGATTCTCGGCCATCCGGTGCGCCCACAGATGGGGCAGGGCGCGCATGACCAGATCATAGGCGGCCATTGTCTCGGGGCGCTTGCTGCGGGCCCGCTCGACTTCGACCCGGCGGATCGAGGGCTGAATGGCGCTGGCCACTTCGGCCGCTACCTTGTCCTGCAGGTCGAACAGGTCCGACACCGCGCCGTCGACCTTTGTCGACCAGATGTGGTTGCCGCTGTCGGTCTCGACGAGCTGCGTGGTGATGCGCACACGCTCGCCGACGCGCCGCACGGAGCCCTCGACGGCATAGCGCACACCCAGTTCCTTGCCGACCTGCCGCACATCGACGGCCCGGCCCTTGTAGGCAAAGGCCGAGTTCCGGGCGATCACGAAGAAGTCCTTGATGCGCGACAGCGTCGCGGTGATCTCCTCCACCACGGCGTCCGCGAAATAGGCCTGGTCGGCCTCGCCCGACAGATTGTCGAACGGCAGGACGACGACCGATGGCCGGCTCGACTGCGGGATCGGGATCGGTTCCGAGGCCGTGGCGGCCGCGTTCTTCTGCGTGACGCCCTCCGGATGCCAGACATAGAGGCGCACGGTGCGCGAGACGTTCTTGAGTTCGGTCGGCCCGAGGTCGACGAACTGCAGGTCGGTGCGACCGTCGAGATATTGATACATCCACTTGGTGATGGCCATGCCGCCGGGTGGCGACAGCACCTGCACCCGCACCGACAGGTTCACGCCTGAGCCGTAGAGGTCATCCCCGGCCACCAGGACATCGGCGAGCACCACGCCGGCGCGGATCTGCAGGTGACCGCCGCCTGGCACCTTCAGGCGGCGCTCGCTGAGTTCGCGCTGCAGCGCCGCGACCCATTCGACCGCCGCCACGACGCTCTGGAACTCGGCCAGCAGGCCGTCGCCCATGGTCTTGAAGACTTTGCCACCCTGCCGGCCGATGGTGCGCGCAACCAGCCGATCGTAGACCCGCTGCACAAGGCGCAGGGTCTGACGCTCATTGTGCTCGGTGAGTCGGGAATAGCCGACCACATCGAGCGAAACGATTGGGACCAGCTTACGGTCCGCTTGAGCTGCCATCGATGTCCCGCCCCCCGGCGGTTACCGGCGCTTATAGCATCGCCGGCGGAGCCAGCAATAAACTCGGCAAATGTCGGGCTAATAAACCGTGGTGAGGACTTCGATTTCGCGCGGTTGCCCCGGCGTCACTTCGAACTCGCGATTGAACACCGTGTCGCCGCGCTTGGCGAGGACGAGATAGTCGCCCTCCTGCAGCACGGTGGAGGGGAAAGCACCCGTGTCGGTGAAGATCGTAGTGCCGTCCGTGGTCTTCACCGTCCAGTCGACGTCGGCGATCGCCTCGCCGCCCGCCTCGCTGACCAGTTTGAACGAGGTCTGGGCCGCCCGGTGATAGAGCGTCGCGTCGGTCAACTGGCCGGGCTCGACGCGCAGATCGGCGCGCACCACGGCGTTCACGGCGCCGAAATAGGAGACGATGTGGTAGGTGCCGGCGTTGACGGTCAGGATGTCGTTGGCGCTGATCCCTTGCGCCACCATCGCCCGGTCGGCATCGGAGGTGCCTGCCGTCAGCACGTCGAAATGCAGCAGGTTGATCGGGATCGGCACGTCGCCGGTCACGGCCGCGTTGAGCCGAAGTCCGCCCGCTTCGAGCACGATGTTCTTGGAATTGCTGCCCTCGGCCACCGTGATGGTGTCGCTCGCCTGGGCGCGGCCGTAAGCAACATGAACGACGTAGTTGCCGGGCGACAGCGAGAACCTCGCCACCGGAGAGTCAGATTTTGCGGCCAGCTCGAGCTGGCCGGCCGTATCGGTCTTGGTGGTAAAGACGCGCCAGACAAGCCCCTGGTCGATCTGCCGCCCACCGTCGGTCACCATCGCGGTCAACACCACCGGCTGCGGGTCCGATGTGACCGTCTCGATCGCCGCGGTGGCGGTTGCGGGCGCCGCCGGAGTCTCGCTGGGGGCCTCGGCCGGCGGCGCCGCTTCTGTGGCCAGCGGCGCGAGGAATTGCGGAGCGGGGCGCGGCATCGGCGCCTGCTGGGCGTACGCCGAGGTCACCCCGACGAGGCCAAGCACCGCAATCCATCGCAAAACCTTCAATTCATTCCCCGAATCCGCCCCGCCCGAGCGGCACCGCTACGCTTGGATTGGGGAAAAGCTGTGTCATAAGGGCTGCCTACCCGCAAGGACTCGACCATGCCTGCTATCCCCGCGCTCCGCGACTATCTCAAGACCCGCCGTTCGATCGGCATCGGCTTTCTCAAGGATCCCGGGCCTACTGCAGCCGAACTCGACGAGATCCTGACGATCGGCACGCGCGTCCCCGATCACGGCAAGTTCGTGCCCTGGCGGTTGATCGTGATCGAGGGTGACGCCCGCGTCGCGGCGGGCGAAAAGCTCGCTGCCATCCAGCAGGCGCGGCGGCCCGATATCGACGAGGCGTCGCTCGAGGTGGAGCGCAGGCAGTTCCTGCCCGCCCCCGTGACCATCGGCGTCCTGCTCTCGCCCAAGCCCAACCCCAAGGCGCCCGAGATGGAGCAGTTGCTCTCGGCCGGCAATGTCTGCTTCAACCTCAGCCACGCCGCCTTCGCCCTGGGCTTCGCTGCAAGCTGGACCAGCAAATGGTACGCGTTCGACACTGAAGCCCAGGCGATGCTCGGGGCCCGGGGCGGGGAGCGCTTCGTCGGCTTCATCCATATCGGCACGCCCACCACCGTCATGGAAGACCGCGACCGGCCCGACCTCGCCAGGATCGTGACGCGCTGGCAGGGTTAACCAGTCGTTAACGGCTCTTAGCGCTTTGTTAATCCGAAGCTTCACCCCGGATTCGCAATGGGCGTTTCTCCGATCGCCGTGCCGCAGGGCCTTGCCTATGTGCTGAACAGCGCCGGGGACAAGTCGAACGTCGACTTCGACTATCTGCTGCAGACGGCTATCCGCGAGTCGAGCCTCAACCCCGAGGCCAAGGCCCCGACATCGTCGGCCGTCGGGCTGTTCCAGTTCCTCGAATCCACCTGGCTGCAGGTAATGAAGGAGCAGGGCCCCCGGCTCGGCTACCAGAAATACGCCGACGCGATCTCGGTCGATGGCGACGGTGATTACGTCGTTCGTAACAAAGGGATGCGGAAGGAAATTCTCGCACTGCGCGAGGATCCACAGATCGCCGCCGACATGGCCGCGGCGTTCACGCAGTCGAACGGGGCTTACCTGGCCGGCAAGTTCGGCAAGCATCCAAGCCCGGGCGAGCTCTACATCGCGCACTTCCTCGGGCCGCAGGGCGCGGAAAGGCTCTTCCGCGCCGGCCTCGACAATCCCGACCAGGTCGCCGCGAAGCTGTTTCCCAAGCAGGCCAAGGCCAATCCGCAGATCTTCTATTCGGGCGGCGAGCCGCGCACCATCCGCGAGCTCTACCGGGCGCTGGTCGCCAAGCATGTAGGCACGCCCGAGACCATCACTGTCGACGACCCCAAATTCGCGGCGCAGCAGATCGCGCAAGCCTCCGACAGCCGCTGGTCTACCAACGCGATCCCCTCGCGCTTCAGTCGCGACGACATGTCGTTCACCTCGTTCTTCAGCAACGAGGCACCGCGGCCGGTCGAGCCGCTGATCGCCACCGAGGCGCTGCAGTCGCTGGTGGCGCCCGACGTTTCCGAGCCCCTGATGGCCTATGCCGCGTCCGAACAGACGCCGGCACTCGCGGTGCCGCCGCCCCTGGACCTCGAGCTGGGTTTCGTGCCGCTCCCTGCGCCGCCGCCGCTGGTGCCGCAGGCAGAGGCTATCGCGCCGGCGGAGGCCGCGTCGGCGGAGGGATACAGCATGCCCGTCGCCGGCGGTGTCACCGATCGGATCGACACCGGCGCGCCGCGGGCCCGGGTGCTGATGAGCAACCAGCCCACGGCACTGTTCGTCACGCAGCTCTACAGCCGCGACTAGGTGGTTAGCGCGCCCTGAACAAACAGGGTGAACCGTTCCTTAAACGTTGGCCGCTACGGTCTCTTCGGGTCGTCCGGAGAGAGTAATGGTTGCGTATCAGGACTTCGTCGCCTTGAGCCGTTCCGGCGACAGCGAGGAGCGCGGGCAGGCTGCTCACCTGGCGGCGCAGGCCTACCTCCTCCACAGCGGTCCGGCTGACGAGCATGCGGCGCTCTACGCGTCCCTGATCGGCTTTCTCGATGATCCCTCCGTCCGGGTGCGCGGCGCGCTGGCCTACGGCCTGCTGCACGCCCTTGAGGCGCCGCGACCGATCCTGCTGGCGCTGCTGCAGGACAGCGAAGTCATCGCCCGCGCCGTTGCCCAGTACTCGCCCGCCTTGATCGATGCCGACCTGATCGCGCTGGTGCGCAAGGCAAGCATCACGCTGCTCCATGCCGTCGCCCTGCGCGAACGGATCAGCGCTCGCGTCGCCGAGGCAGTCATCGGGCGCGGTGTCCGCTCCGTCACGCTCAAGGTGCTGCAGCGCAGCGACGTCCCCGTCCCCGCAGCATTGCTTGCCACGCTCGCTGCCGAGCGCGGCGAGGCCGATGCCGAGCTTCGCGGTGCGTTGCTCGACCGCGCCGACCTGCCTGCCGGCGCGCGCCTCGCAATGGTTGAAGCGGCCGTCGCCTCGCTGCGTCTCGCGCGCATCGTGAAGGGCGCTGTGGCGCCGTCGCGTCTCGAGCGGCTGCTGCGCGATGCGATGGATACTGCGCTGACGGTCATTGGTGAAGGCGAGGCGACGTCCGGCGGAACGCCGTTCGCATCCGAGCTCGTCGCCACCGAGCGCGTCTCGGCGCGCGTCATGCTGCACGCCGTCGTCAACGGTCATGTGGTGTTCTTCGCCGATTGCCTGTCGGCGCTCGCGGGAGTGCCCCGAGACAAGGTGTTCACGATCCTCGAGACAGGCGGCCGGCCGGCGCTCAATGCGCTGCTCTCGCGCTGTGGACTGAGCGCCGCGGTATCCAACCTCATCGCGCGCCTGATTTTCCACGCACGCGCCGCCGATCTCGCAGACGACATCACCGCGCGTCACTTTGTCGTCACGGCGCTTACCGAAGAGTTGATCGTCGAGCACGACGGCGTCATCCCGCCGGAGCTGGAAGACGCTTTCGCCTACCTCAGCGAGCAGAATGTCGCTCTTGCCCGTCGCGCCGCGCGTGGCGTGATGTCGGCCTTCGCGGGCGACGCCAATGCGGAACGCCCCATGCCCGCGATCGAGCTCGACCAACGCCTCGCGCTACCCGCCGCTTAGGCCGGCGGCCCGAACCAGCGGGTGAGCGCCTCGGCGAGCCCCGCCGCGGTGCGGTCACCAACCCATGCGACATGCCCGTCCGGACGGATCAGTACAGCCCCGGGCGCCGTGACCACACCGACAACAGGCAGTTCCCACCGCCCTTCATAGCGGGCCTCGACCAGCCGTACGCGGCCGCCCCACGCCGCGCTGTCGAGGCTGGCGGGCGGACCGAGATTGAGCAGCACCGGCTTCGCGTCGCGGAGGAGTGCATACAGTTGCATCGGCCCGTCGTCGCCCACGAGGTCGAGATCGGGTACACGGCGGCCGAGCAGGGGGTGGCCCGCGCCGAAATCATAGGCGATGTCGAGCTCCGACATCATTCCGCCCACGAGCCGGCGCGCCTGGTCGAGGCCGAGAAGCTCTGCGACGATGCTGCCCAGCGCTCTGGAGCGGTCGTCGGTCCGGCCGAGCGCGACGGCGGCGAGCGTGTAGCGCAACACGCGCGCCGCGACGGGGTGCCGCTCGGTCTCGTACGCATCGAGCAGGGTCGCGGGCGATTGTCCCCTGATCACTTGCGCCAGCTTCCAGCCCAGATTGACGGCGTCCTGCACGCCGGTATTGAGGCCCTGTCCTCCGGCCGGGTAGTGGATGTGGGCGGCGTCGCCCGCGATCAGCACACGGCCCTTGCGGTAGCTGCCCGCCTGCCGCGCGGCATCGGTGAAACGTGACACCCAGGCCGGGCTGTGCACGCCGAAATCGGTCCCCCACACCGCGATCATCGCTTCGCTCAGATCGGCCAGCGTCGGTTCGCGCACGTGCTCGAGGCGGCGCTCCGTCACCATGACGCCGCGCATCCTGCCATCATCGAGCGCGCTGAGCGCGTGCCGGCCAATCTCATCGTGGAACAGGCCCCAGCGCGGTGGCTCGTCCCTCAACTCAACCTCCGCGATGAGATGGCTCAGCGTGGGGCCCGATCCATCGAAGCCGATGCCCGCGCTCTTGCGGATGACGCTGCGGCCGCCGTCGCAGCCGACGAGATAGCGACAGTGGATTGTCTCGCCACCGGTCAGCACCAGATCGACCCCATCGCCGTCCTGCGTGAAGCCGGTGACCTCACGCCCGCGATGGACTGGCACGCCCAGTTCATCGATCCACTCGGCCAGGATGCGCTCGATGTGCTTCTGAACAAGCGCCAGGCCATAGGGATGGCGCGACGGGAAATCGCTGATGTCGAGGATGGTGTGGCCGAAGCCGGCAACCTGCGCTGTCCGTCCTGCAGCAAGGAACCGGTCGGCGATGCCTCGCTGTTCGAACACTTCGATTGTTCGCGCATGCAGCCCGAGCGCGCCGGGCCGTCTGAGCTCGGTCGTGATGCGCCGCTCGATGATCGCCACATCGATCCCGGCGAGCACCAGCTCCGCGGCAAGCATCATGCCGGTCGGCCCAGCGCCCGCGATCAGCACCTGATGTTGGGTCATTCCGCACCTCCGTCCCAGTGAGAGGCGCGCTGTCTACGGCAGGGCGGGGGCCTTGAAGCAAGCCCCTTGCGCGCTACATGTCTGAATGGGAGGAGCGCGTTGTCGTTCCTCGCATTCCCCACATTTCCGCTGCTACTCGCCCACGAGCTTGGTCGAGAAATGGACGTACGGGAACAACTCCGGGATGTGGGAGTCCCAGGCGCCATGCGCGCTCCAGGCCCAGCCGCCCGAATCCTGCGCCGGAGCGGCCTCGCGATACATGTTGAAGCGCGAGAAATCCATGCGCCACACATCGCCGTCGCGTGGTGGCAGGGCGCGACCATCGGACTTGGCGAGCCACTCCATGCCGCTCCACGGGATCGCGATCTCGGCCGTCCAGCCGCGGTCGCGGTCGCCGTTGTCGTTGATCGTGCCGTCGACAGAGGCGGCCGCCTTGAGACCTGGCAGGTCCCAGCGGAAGAACGCCAGCCGCTGGCCGCGCGGATGCTTGTCGAAGCCAACGCCGTTCCACGGCTTGTAGCCCTCGACATCGCGCGAGAACTCCGCCTGCTTGCTGAAGCCGCCGCGCTCATAGGCGTCTTCCCAGACGAAGAACGCCTCGTAGATGGTGCCCAGCGGATTGATCTCGAACTCGTAATAGGCATCCTTGCCGGCGACGAACACTTCGATGTCGTTCTCGGTCCACACCAGCGAGTCGCGTTCGGTCAGCGTCGCCTGGACGAACGGCTCCTCCACCCAGAAGCCGACATAGAGATAGGTGTCGTCCCAGAGCACGGTCGCGCGCGTGTCGTGGATCGTCGGTTGGCCGGTGATCAGGTCGACGAAGCGCGGCGAGCGCGGCGCGAGGCCCCAACTCTTTTCGTCGAGCTTGCCGTCGATCCGCAGCGGCTCGGCCACGCGGTGCGCCGTGTAGTGCGCGATGCGCTCTTCGGGCCAGGGGAAGGGCGATGCGGTCGTCGTCATGGTAAGCCTCAATAGCGGAATTGTTCGGAGAGGACGCGCTCCTCGAGTCCGGTTCCCGGGTCGAACAGCAGCGTCACCTGATGCGAGCGATCCTCGCGCACCACGACCTCTGCGATGCTCTGGAACTCGACATTGTCGGCCACCGCGCTCACCGGGCGCTTCTCTGTCTCGCGCGCGCGGAAGGTGACGACGGCGGTGTTGGGCAGGATCGCCCCGCGCCAGCGCCGCGGACGGAAGGGCGAGATCGGCGTCAGCGCGAGCAGGGGAGAGTCGATGGGCAGGATTGGCCCGTGCGCCGACAGATTGTACGCCGTCGATCCGGCGGGCGTCGACAGCAGAACGCCGTCGCAGATCAGCTCGGGCATCTGCGTCCGCCCGTCGACCACGATCTCCACCTTCACCGCCTGGTAGGTGGTGCGAAACAGCGAAACCTCGTTCAGCGCCAGCGCGTCGAACGTCTTGCCGTCGACATCGGTGACGTGCATCGACAGCGGTGCGATCCGTGTCGGCTTGGCGCTCCCGAGGCGCTCGATCAGGCCGTCATCTGCATAATCGTTCATCAGGAAGCCGACCGAGCCGCAGTTCATGCCGAACACCGGCAGGTTGCGCGCCATCACCTTGTGCAGCGTCTGGAGCATGAGCCCGTCGCCGCCCAGCGCCACGATCACGTCGGCGCTGGCGGCGCCGACGTCGCCATAGCGCGTCACCAGGCGGTCCATGGCCGCATTGGCCTCGGCCGTGCCGCTCGACACGAAGCTGATACGATCGGGCGAAAAGTCCTGCAAATCCATGCCTCTCAGGCGGTCGTCGCGCCTGCCTAGCACGCGCCCTCCGCCCTGCGCCAGCGCCGCTTGGGTTAACGCGGCATTGGCGGACCGCTGCGAATGCCATCGAACCTGCTCGGCAAGCTCTAACGAAGCGCGGGCACCATGCCTGTCCTGATGCGTGCGGGTGACCTCATGGACAAAGACAAGCTCGGCGACGAAGAAGCGCGGCTGGCGGCACTGCGGCGCTATGAGATCCGCGAGCCCGGCGAGACGCGGCCGTTCCAGCGCATCGTCGACCTCGTGCAGCAGGTGATCGGCGTGCCCATGGCCGCCGTCAGCCTCATCGATGCCGATACGCAGCTGTTCAAGGCGACGCGCGGCCTCGCGGGGATCACCCAGACCGCGCGCAGCGAGGCGTTCTGCAATCACACCATCGCGCAGACGGAGGCCTTCGCCGTCAGCGACGCGCGGCTCGATCCACGCTTTGCCGACAACCCCATGGTGACCGGCAGTCCGCACATCCGCAGCTATCTGGGCGTGCCGCTGACCACGCCAGACGGCTACAATGTAGGGTCCCTGTGCGCCATCGACGACGAGCCCCGCCAGTTCGACCGGGCGCAGGGCGAGATCATGAAGAAGCTCGCCGAGATCGTGGTCGAGCAGTTCGAGCTGCAGCAGATCGCCCGGCAGGATGCGCTCACCGGTGCACTCACGCGCCGCGGCTTTTTCGCCGAAGTAGAGAAGGAATTCCGTCGCGCCAGCCGCTACGACCGTCCCTCGACGCTCGTCGCCATCGATGTGGATCACTTCAAGTCGATCAACGACCGCTACGGCCATCCCGCCGGCGACGCGGTGCTCGTCTCGATCGCCAATGCCTGCATGGCCAATATGCGGCGTTCCGACGTGTTCGGCCGCCTGGGTGGCGAGGAGTTTGCGCTGCTCCTCCCCGAAACCGACGCCGAGGAAGCGCGCGAGGCCGCCGAGCGTATCCGCCGCACGATCGAATCGACCATCGTGCAAGTGGGCGGCATCGAAGTCCGCGCCACCGTCAGCATGGGCGCGGCGCCGCGCCCATCGTCGGGTGAAACCGCGGCGACCTGGCTCGCCGAAGCCGACATCGCGCTCTACGAGGCCAAGCAGTTCGGTCGCAACCGGGTTGCCGTGGGCAGGGCCCGGCGGCCCGTCGCGTCGCCGGCGGGCGCCAGCGACGATCGGCCCGCGCACCTGCATTGAACCCATGCGCCGCCAGTGCTAGCAGAGCCGCAGCGCCGGTATAGCTCAGTTGGTAGAGCACCTGATTTGTAATCAGGGGGTCACGGGTTCAAATCCTGTTGCCGGCACCAGAAATCACAAATGAAATCAGATACTTGTGTAGCTGACTTGTGGGCATGGTCCCTGGCAGATTGCGCCGGGACACCACGGGGACACCAGCAGGGGCGAAATTCGATCACTTTGGGCACCAGTCGCCGCGATAGTCTGGCGACCATTCGCGGGCCAGCCCTTCGCTAATGAGGATCGTGCCAATGGCGCGACCATCGGCCATCCGAACGGACACGAGGGGACGCTGATACCTACCGTCATCCTCGCCCGAGTCATAGACCTGCACGCCGGGGGTTTTCAGCAGCTCGGCCATCCGTGCCTTTGCCTTCTTGCCCAGCGCCTTTTCGGCTGCGCATTTGGGCTTGGTGATTTCTGGCGTGTCGTAGCCTGAGACAAACGGGCGTCCGTCGCCCATGTCCCGCATGTTGATCCCGTTGCACTTGATCGTGTCGCCATCGACGGCGGCAAGCGTAGCGCAGAGCAGCAGTGTCCCGATCATTTGCCCGCCTTGAGGCGCACGCCCGGCTGACCGTGGTTCAGGAACTCGATCCCTTCCGCCTCAAGGACCGTCATCACGGCCTTTATGGTGTCCAGGCCGCTCGTGAGGGTTTCAGCGCCCCGCTTCTCCATTGCCGAAATCGTGTTCGTGCTGATCCCGGCGCGCTTTGCCACGTCGCCTTGGTCCAGACCGGCCAGCGCACGCGCCGCCTTAAGCTGATTTCCGGTAGTTAGCATTTCAGTGCCCCATGTACTTGTTACAGCTAGACCGTGAATCAATCACAGTTTGCTGTTGACGGCAACACCGTGATCGGCCTATGGTTAACTTGTAACCATTACAAGTGAGCCTGTAGCCATGCACAACCGTTCGGAAATCCTCTCCGCCGCTTGGTCCGCCTACCGCCTCGCGCGCCCTGCGATTTGGGCCACGGGCGACGAGACCGGCCAGCGCCGCTTTCTCCGCCCGCTGTTCTCCCGCCTGCTTCGCACCGCTTGGGAGAATGCCCGCAAGGCCGCGCTGCATGCGGACCATGAGGCAACCGCCCGCGCCTTTGTCGAAGCCCAGCGCCGCAGCCATCTGGCCGTCGCTAAGGCCATGACGCCGGGCGAGCGCTCTGCCGCCATCGTGAATGCCCGCGCCGACTTGGCGCTGCTCGATTACGCGCCCCTCGGCGTTCGGACGGCCAATCGCCGCGCTGAACTCCGCAGCACCTTGGACGCCCTGACCGCTGCCTAAGCGCAGCTCGGCAGGCGCGCTCCGGTGCGCCTGCCTCCACAATCAACCCTTGGAGGAATGCCGAAAGTGATGAACTTCCTACTCGACCGCCGCCGCCTGTTGATCGGCCTCGCCGCCGCTTCGACCGCTGCCGCTGCCCCGGTTGTTGCCGGTGCCGTTCCCGTCCTCGAAAGCCCGCAGTTGTTGCGCCTCGCTGATCTACTGCCGGGGGTGCTTGCTGAACGGCAGGCCGCGCGTGACCACAAGCAGGCCGTCATCAACGACTGGTGGTGGGAATGGCCGCTTGCGCCCGCTGCTATCTGCGACGGTCACGCCTATGGCTACAATCGCGACTGCGAGCACGGACTAACCGGCTCACCCATTCTCGCCAGCGGCGAAGCCGTGCCCACTGAGAAACGCGACTACTCGTGGGAAGCCATCCAGGAGCGCAAGGCCAACCCCGACGCGCACTATTCGCGCCTCGTGCTGTCGGCCAAGTTCCTGACCAGCAAGCGGGACGATTGTTTGCGCGCGATCCGTCGCAAGCGCCCCAAGCACCAGCTGTCCCCGGTCGAGATTGCCGAACTCGAAACGCTCGCCGCTGACTATTCCGAAAGGGCCGCTCTAGCCGCTGACTACGAGGCAGAGCGCGAGCGTGTGCGCGCAGCTTCCGGGTACGGCGAGGCAGTGGCGCGCTGTGAAGCTGCATTCGACGCCATGTCGAAGCTGATCGGGGAAATCGTCGCAACCCCCGCAACGACAATGGCAGGGGTCATCATCAAAGCCCAAGCGCTCGCCGCGTGGGAAGCCGACCCGCAGGCTATCAGCAATATCTCGTCGTGGTCGTGGCCCGGTGCCTTCGCTTCCGAAGTGCTCGCCATCGCCAGCGCCTAACGCAAGCGCCCCGACCTGTGCGCGAACACGGGCCGGGGCTTGTTCCCGCCAACCCTTGGAGAATTAACGTGAACATTCCCGCACATAGCACAGCCTCGGCCAAGCGCGCCAACTTTGCGCCCATGCCCAAGAGCGTGACCGAATGGGGCCACTGCTATTACGTCCCCGTGACTTTCACCCACCTTGAGCCGCGCGCTTGCGAAGGTGAAACCCTAGTGTTTGACCGCGCCAAGGCCGCGACCCGAGGCGACCTTGTTTGCATCCGCCCCAAGGCAGACCCGAATAATGTTCTTGTCGGGGTGCTGGTGTCCAAGGGCGCGAAGGTGTTCCGGGTCGCCCTCTCCTTGGACGGATCGGCAGTCGTCACGGGCAAGCTCAATACCGCCGAGCTGCATCCGGCCATCGGCGTGATGAGCACCCGGCTAGACACCCCCGAGGGACGCGAAGTTCACCGCCGCAACGTAGCCAAGCGGCAGGCGGTGGCGTGATGCTTCTAACAACTCTCTGGCGGCCGGGCACGATTGCTCGGCGTCATGCTTGTGCTGCTGGTCTCCGAAGTCCTCAAGATTTGGGGCGAGGCCATGCTTAATGCCCTTGAGCGTGAGGTCGGAATCTCTGCCCCTGCCAAGCCGTTCCGATGGTCCGACTATCGGGGGCCAGGGCAATGATCGACGGCAACCTGCTGCGCCCCCGGTGCTTCTATTGCCGCACCCTTACGGTGCCCGGCTGTGAGTTTGCGCCGGGAGTGCATGATCTGCGCCACCTGCGCACTCGTGACCATGTATTCCCCCGGTGGATGCTCGACCGCTGGCCGGACGTGTTCACCGACGAGATGCGAACAGAGAACACGGTTTGGTGCTGTTGGGGCTGCAATTCCGACAAGGGCGCGATGCACCCGCTGGCATGGGCCGAACGCCTGTCGCCTCCTGCTGCCGCGCGCCTGCGCCATCGCGTTTCGGTGCTTGAGAGCATGGTCGGTGGCGTGCTGACCGTGCCGATTTACGCAGCACAGAACCTTGATCAGCCACAGCTAGCAGCGGTCTAGTCGCAGCCCGTGTCACGGCAGCGGACGGTGTAGGACTGGCTCTTGTCGGGCGATTGGTAAGTGCAGGCCATGAGGTAGCCCTGCGCGTCCTTCTCAACCCCGACCAGCTTCCAGCCTGCGCCGTCCTTGTCCTCACAGAACACATAGTAATGTGCGGGCTTGCCACCAGCGCACCCGGCGAGCGCGAACGCCAGCGCCGCGATCAACACCGCCCCTCGAACGAGTCTCAGCATAGCCACCCCTCCGGTGGCCGCAGGCTATGGGCGACACGCGCCTCTGTAAATCCTCTGTAGAAACAGAGAAGCAAGGCGGGGCCTTCGCGGTCTCGCCCGCACTCGCTCGTCATGTCAGTTGCGCCCCGAGCCAGACAATCTTGCCGGTGGCATTGTTGAACTGGACCGGCAGCGCGTGACCAGCGGTCAGCCCCGACATGCCGGTGAGCGTCAATGTGCCAGCGAACTGCGAGGCGTTCCCGAACGCGATTCCGGTTGCAGCTACGGCGCTGCCTGCCGAGTTGAGGCCCGAAAGGTGCCCCGCACCTGAGACGGTGATGGAGCTGGGCGCAACGCGGGTCGGGACCAAGAACTTGACCTGTACCAACCCAGCAGTTGAGCCGGTCGCCATCCCGGTGCCGATCGGACTTGTGGTGTTGTAGGCAAAGACGGTCGGCAAGTACCGCTGGCATTCGAGGAACTGAGCCCAATAGTCGGGAGGCTCCCAAGCTGGCGACACGCCGCGCGCGTCCGGGTCGGGCGTGAGCTGGCAGTCTGCAATGCGCCCCGCGTTCAACGTCGATTCCACGAAGTTGGCTTGGTTCGCGCCGCAATAGACGACTGAGTTAGTCCAGGTGTCCGTTGCGCCCTGATAGGTGGTGCCCGCCGCAAGGATCACGTCCCGCACAAGGCCGGGCAGATGGTCGGTGCGCCACGTGCCGGACGTGTCGCCGGGGATGCTGAAGCTCTTGCGCACCGGAATGCCCGCTTCCTCGGGATTGATGATCAGAGGCGTACAGTAGTTCCGGGTTTCGAGGTGATTTGAGTAGTGCAGATGATAGACGCCTTCCGGCAGGTTCACTTCGATCTGATCGACCAGCGGGACGGCCTCAGACGTGCCCCAGCCCAAGCCCGAAATGCGATAGCCTTCGATGATGGTACTGATGCACGAGAGGTCGCCCGTTGCGAGCGATGCCTTTGCGCCCGTCACCTGCACTTCAATCTGTTTCGGAGATCCATTGAGCGAGGGCTGAGCCACACGCTGAACCTGCGTGGTGAAGCCGCTGCCGACCTTGAACATGGTCCAGCAGTCGGCGGGATTGTAGCCGTTCGACGTGCCCGCCGTGTCCCCGTTGCGCTCGCTGATCTGGAAGCACGGGTTCACAAACAGGTTTCGGCGTGACGGCTGGATCGATGGCAAATCACGATAGGCCGCAATCTGCGCCATGATTTCGCGGAAGGCGTCGTTGGTGTGGCTCACCAGCATGACGCCCTCGGCGAGAGGCACGCCGCCAACGTCTGCGTTATCGTGTGCGACCGTGCTCCAATCGTTGACTGAGGTCTTAGGCATTGCCCATCCCTCCCGTGCGATCAGTGCAATTCGCTAAAGTCTTGCGCTGTGAATAGTCATGTATGGGCCACCACTGGCCCGAGGTCGGATTGCCCTGCGGCATGTCTCAAACTCCTATCCCCGCGCCGTGCTGCACGGTGGCGGGATGGTCCTGATGCGGACCGGTCTGGAACATGCGAGAGCACTTCTCGCGGTGAGGGGATTGCCGTCCCCAAGCCCCCGTCGCTTACGGCGGGGACAGGATTGATTGCGCTGTGCCCCTTGCTGCTCGAATGAGATCAGCCAGGGCGGCGCGTGACAGTCGGGCCTCTTTGGTCTCTAGCCCGTGTCGATAGTTTCCGTTCCTCGATCCGCGAGGCGCACCAGCGCGGGCACCGTGAAAGCGACAGACATTCTTGCCGGTCTCTGCGGGTGCTCTACACTGACAACCTGTCCGCTTCGATGTTGCAGAGCATTGGCGAGCGTTCGGGAACACACAGCCCATAGTCTCAAGCTTGAGAGTTTGATCGCTCATGCGGCCTTCCCGCTGTGTGTCACGTTGCCGACAACTGCCTGCCCGCCTTCATGGACATGCACATGCTCGACGGTGACTTTCTGCTCACCTGCGGAGCGGTAGCGCTTCAGCGCCTCCATCTGTGTTGTGAAGGTGCGGGACAGCTTGTTGACCTGCGCCAACGCCTGATCTTTCTGCATCGGCTGCGTCGTCTTGTAAGCGGTCCCGATGGCGGCAAATGTCAGCATGTGAATGCCAGCCATTTGCACTGCCAGCATCGCTTCGACTTCATCGCGGGGACCAATGCCGCGCACTATCGAGATATGCGCATTGGCTACGTTGGCGTTGACCTGCTCGTCGCCTGTGTTCTTGTCCTTGACGACCGAGTAAGCCGCCAACTGCTCCGCCATGAGCGAGGCGAAATGCGAATTGTCGGTGCCGAATTGGGCGCAGAATTGATCCTCAACCCGACCCGCATTCTTATCAGCGTCCTTGGCGTCGATTTGCACCTGCACAACGCCATTCTCTGCGCCGATTACCTTCAGTCCGATCATGGGCGGACGCTTCGGGCGCTGCGGCTCTACTGTCGCCGGGGCGGGGATTTCGACCGCTGGTGCGGGCTGGCTTTTCCGGGTCATGCTGCTTCGCCTCCACCGCTCGCCACCGCGATAATCTCGGCCGTCACGGGCGCTTTGACCGTTTCCACAACTGTGAGAGCCGGGACGCCTTTTTGCCGTCCAAGGGATTGAGGGGGCGAAATCTCTGGCACCCCACCCCCCGCCTGCACGTCTCCGAAGACCGCCTGAGCCCCAGCAGCGACGAAATTGTAATGCTTGTGCTCGACAACGACTCGTTGCTCACGGCCTTTCGTGCGGTGCTTCTTGAGGGCGTCGAGCTGCATGGTGAACGTGCGCGTGAGCTTGTTCAGAGTGTCCGCTGCCGCAGTGTGCGACGGCAGCAATTCAGCATTGACCAGCATTCCGGCAGCGCGGGCGACCGCGACATGAACCGCCGCCATCTGAAGACATAGCATCACCTCTGCGATGCCCTTCGGCTTCTGCGCCACGATCAGCGCAATGATTTCGTTTGCCTCGCGCTCCATCCGCTTGGGGCCTTCGGCGCGGTAGGTCATGCGGACAATCTGGTCCACAACCATCGTGTATTCGCTGACCGAGTTGAGCCCCATCGCCCGGATCATTTGCAGAGACCCGATGGCCTGTTCCTCGTGCTTGACGCTAGAGGCGAACGAGCCGTCAGACTCCTGCTTGATTAGCAGGCGCGGGTACCTGGGCCGGTCGCGGCTTTCCCATTCCGCCATCAGCTTCTTGTCCGCCTCGGTGGGGACGTACTCAGAAACCGGAGCCTTTGACTTCCTCGTCATTGTGCAGCGCCTTCATGCTGTGCAAGCGTATCGATGTCGTTGCGAACCTTGCCGATGTACTCCTGCCAAGCGGCAATCGCGGCCAGTCGGTCGGCGTCCAAATCGGGCATGTCGGGCACCACGAAACCGCGCTCTGCGAGCCCAGCGCCGACACTGGCGAAGATGTCACGCAGGCCGAGAGGCGTAGTCACCGGCAAGGGCGTTCCATCCTCAAGCAAGGCGGCATGATCACCGAGGATTTTCAGAAGCCGGGCACTGCTCGCGCTATAGGCAAAATCTAGCGCGGTCTCTAGCAGGCCGGAATTTTCCTCGAGGAAGCGCAGCGGATCGTCTTCATAGCGAACGGTCGGCGGCGTCTTGCCCATCACCCACATAACGGCGTGCATCCGCTTGATGGTGGCGACGGTCCAACGTTCGACCATATCCATCATCGGGAACTCTGCGCGGTCGGACACGCCGTGCACCACGTTGAGAATCCAGCGCAGATTGAACGCCATCAACTCGGTTTCGTAATGCGATATGTCGGAGACCTTTTGAGCCTTCGCCGCTATCTCCTGATCATCCATCGGGTCTGTCGGATCGAACATTGCTTGATCCCCTTCAGCGGTTACGAATTGGGTTGCCGTTCATCGCCACGGTCGGCATGAGCGCGCCATAACCGAGTACGCCGGTCGGGTCGCCATTGGTCGGCACGTAAGACTTGTTTCCAGCAGCCAGCGCGGCAGCAAGAGCGGGGTCTTGTGCTGTGTGTGCTGCGGCCTGCATAGCGGCGAGCTGCGCCCCCGTGGCTTTGCCGCCGCCGTTGTTGCCTGCCATCGGGACCGACCCGGCAGTGACGGCGTTGAACAAGCTCCCAAATAGCGACTGCCCAAACCGTGCCTGCACGCGCGGCGCAATCTGCGAGAGCGGGTTGACGGTCCTAAAGCCTGAAAGCGAGAGGCCAGCGGGTGCGCGCGGCGACGTGATCGCAGGAAGTGCTGTCGGAAGCGTAGGGCGAGGACGCGGGATTGTCGGGGGCATGGTCGGCAACGGTGCGGGGCTCATGCGTGCCGCTGTCATCGCCGCAGTGGGCGTCATCGGCAGACGCGGCGCGGAGGATGACGGGCGGGGGTAGAGCGCTGCTGCGATGTCGTCGCCGCTGATGTCGATAGGCGCTTTTGAACTTGCCGTGCTGGTCGATGCCAGCGCGCTACGCTGAGCAGAGGTCAACACTGGCGCAGTCACCGTGCTAGGCGGGCGAACGACTGGCGGCGTGTCCGCATTGCCTTGTCCGAAGAAGCCCCGGATATTCGATACCGCTCCGCCCAGCGTGTTGCCGATATTTTGCACGACTGGCGCAGAGGCGACCTTTTGCACAGCCTGCGATGCTGCCGCCTTGGCGTTGTCCACCATCGGGGCGATGCTCGATGCCGCCCCCTGAACTGCCTCTGGCATCTTCGAGCGGATGATTCCGCCCAACACTGTCGGGGCATTCATTTCTCGGGCGAGGTCGATCCCACCAGAGCGGTGATGCGTGATGACGGCTTTGCCACCTTCGCCCACGCTGACCGTGTAGCTGCCCCCCGTTGTCGGGTTACGATACACGCCGGGCTCCACCATCTTGCCGGATGCGAGGCGCGCCAGTGTCGGTGCAGGAGCCGGGTTAGACACACTCGAAAACGAGGGGCGAGCCATCGGCATGCGTGGGGGCGCAGAAATACCCATCGCGCCGCTTTCAATCGGTTCTGGCGACGCCCAAGCCAGCATCGCGTCACGAAGGGTCTGGTCACTGGTGCCACCCATGCGCGCAGCCGCCATCGAGGCCGTCATCGACAATGGAGTAGGAGCGCCGCCAATGTTGCCGGGAGGCGCATACTTGCCCTTGTTGGTGTAAGCGCTCTGATACTGCGCGACCAAGCGAGCGCCGTTCGACCCACCAAGACCACCATTCGTCTGAGCGCCAGGGTAAGCGGCCAGCAGCGTCTTGCCCGCGCCTTTCGACCAACTGCCGAGGCTCGTTGCCCCCTTCATGTTGGGGTTGATGTCGAGATGCATCAGGTCAACGGCACCGTACCCGCTGGTGCCCTTTTTTGATCCGAAATAGCCACCCCAACGGAAGGTGTTGTTCAGCTCTGGATAGTTCGCCTGCTGATAAACTCGCGCCGCCTGCGCGTATTGCTCATAGGCGGCAAAGGAAGCGCCGTTCTGGTAGTCGGGCAGCTTCTTGCCGGTCTGCGGATCGTACAGGGTAACGTCCACGGCCCAGCCGGGATTATGATTGCCCCCGTTGCTGCCCCGCTTTTCGGAGCCCGAGCGAATGACCGCATTGTAAGGGCTGACAGCGATAGCATTCTGCACGATGTCCCACAGGCGCGGGTCAACGCCGGAAACCGAGTCCTCACCGTGCTTGTAGCTTAGGATGCTGCCCACGAAGCCGCCCCCTTGAAACTACCAGCGCCGGGCCGTACCTTTTGGAGATGCGCACGATCCTTGCAGCCATCGCCCTGTTCCTCGTGACCCCAGCCATTGCGGCTGAGCACACGGACGCCGACCGCTATTACTCCTGCCTTGTGGGCTATGGCGCGGTTGAGCTTGTGAATGGCAGTGACGCCGACGCGGCATTTAGCAGCGCGGTCAAGGCGTGCGAGACGGAAGCCGATGCGGCTGCGGACGATGACGGCGGAGACATAGGCTCGGCTGTTGAAGGCGTCGAACACGCTGCGCAGGCCGCTCTCGACAAGCTCGCCGGCTGATCCGGTGAACGAGCACGAAGCGCCGCTGATCGAAGCAAAGCCCGACGAGTACCGGCAGGTATTCACACGCCCGCTCGACAATCCCCGCGTGCTTCTGGCGAGTCTGGCGTTCTTTGCGGTCGCAGCAGTTGGCAGCGCAGCCGTCGCGGCATGGCAAGGGGGCTTCTGGTGGGCACTCGTCCCCATTCCATCAGCGATGTTGGCGGGGGTCGCCATCGCGGGCCTAATGCCAAGCCAGTTCTTCGGTCGCAGAGACAATTAGCGTCTCCCGATCCCGACAGTGATTTCGATTGGCTCGCGCTGCTGCTGTGCAGTGCCGAGGCCAGCGGCGGGGAGCATGATCGGGGGACGAGGCAGCGGCATCGGCGGAACCGGCGGGAGCTTGCCGCCATATGCAGCAGTCGCCCGCACGCCATCAGCCACGCGGCGCGCACCCTGATTGCGGATCAGCCCAGCACCTTTGCCAGCGGCCAGTTTTGCGCCACCGAGCACGATAGCGCCGGGGAGACCGCCTGCGATGTGACCGCCAACCGTCGCCGCCAACGGATTAGAACGCTGCACGAAGGCGAGGAAGTCATCGACCGGACCGCCATTCACAAACTTGCGTATCACGTCCAACTCAGCCTGGGTGAAACCAGCCTGCCGACGCTCGCTGCTCAGCACCTTGCGGAAGCCCGAGCGCAGCCCTTCGACAAACCCGCCGCGTGCATACTGCGCCTTGTCGATGATCTTCTCGATGGAGTCGGTGCGCTTGAACTTCGCCCATTGCGCCATGCCAGCGCGCCACTGCTGAATTGCTTGCTGCCCGTTGTTGCTGTTGAAGGGTGCGCCGGGAGTGGTGCTCGGCGTGATGACAAAATCCTGCGGGCGCATGCCGTCGAACTGATCGAGCACTAGCTTGACCAGCTTGCGGCCAAACTCACCCTGAGCGCCCGGCGACCGGGCAACGCCGCGAACCGTCTTCAGCAGCGCTTGCGCCTGCTTCATCGACATCTCGCCCTTGGCGTATTCCTCGATCATGCGGAGCGCGCCCTTCGCCATCCCGTAGCCATTCGTCACCTTGCCGCTGGGCAGCATCAGGCCTTCGTCAACAAAGAGCTGGCGTGTACGTGCGCGGAGGTCTTGCAGCACCGGCTTACCCACGACCGCGCCGCTGTCTTCGGACGCTTTGAAAGCGGCCTTGGAGCCTTGCTTGTGTGCGGCGGCGGATGGTGCTGCGTCGATGATGCTCTGCGTTGCCTTCTTGGTCGCTGCGTTCTGCGTGATATTGCGATAGGTCGAGCCGATAACCTTCCCCGCTGCATGTCCTGCAACACCGAGCGGAGCACCGATGGCCGCGCCGCTAGCGCGTTCCTCTAGCCCGCCATCCGTTCCGGCAAAGCCATAGACGGCACCCTGCACGGCTGCATCAGCGGCACCAATTGCCATCTTGCCTAAGCCGCCAACGCGGGCCGCTGCGGCGGGTGCGCTCGCAAGGATAGAGGTCGGGATTGCACCTGCGATTTCGGACCCGTAAGCGGCGACGGGATTGTCTTGGCGGAAGTCGGAAATGCTGCCCTGCTCGCGGCCCAGGTACGCATTGAAGCGCTCGCCCAAGTCCATGCCGCTGTCGGGGCGGCCCATCAACCCGCGTGCGAGGGGATCTAGGAGCGCAGCGCCACCAGCGACGATTTCGTCGCCAGCGCCGAACGTGGCCCCCTGCAACAACGCCCGCGCAACGCCCTCGCCAGTGCCGGGGCGACTGTCGGTAAGGGAGCCGCCCTGACGCTTCGCTGCCGCCTCGGCGGTCTCGCCAGTGCCGGGAGCAGCAAGCGCTTGGCGCAGGTATGTGCCCATCTCGCTATCGGGCTGGCGTGTCTCGTAGAGCGCATCGCCGCGATCAACGCCAACCTTGCCGAGATAGTCCATCATCGGGATATGCGAGTAGAACTTGCGATGCAGCTTGATAGCCAACGCCGCGTCACTGTCGGACGCATAGGCTGGGTTCTGAGCGCGGAACTGATCGAGCTGCGGGCTGGGCATCAGAAGTTCAACCCAAGAGGATCGGACGCAGACGGAGCGCCGCCGCCAGCGACAGGAGCGGGCATGCCCCCACCGCCAGCGACGGACAGTTGTTCCTCAAGCGCCGCCTGCCGGAAGAGCTTCTGACGTTCGAGAAGTTGCTTGATGGTCTTCAGGTTCTCATCGAGCTGCGCTTCGCCCTGTCGCGGGTCGAGGCTGGCAATGACGGACTGAAGCATGTTCAGTTCTTGCACGGCGACTTGACCGAGAGCGCCGCCGGTGGGGGACGCCTCGCGCATCTCCTGCAATTCGTTGAAGCCGATATTCGCCTTGATGGTGTTGATCGTGCCCTCAAGGTCGATATTGGGCGTGATGCCGATTGCACGACCAGCCGAGCCTAGAATGCCCGTGGTGCCCCAATTGGACTGCTCGGTCGCCTTGTCGATAGCGTTGATCACAATATCGGCCCGCTGGTCTGCGGCCTGAGCGCGCTGACTCATCTTGAGCTGGTTGCTCTGACGCTCGATGTCCTGCTCGCTGCCGGGCATGGGCGTGATACCGCCGCCCTCGCCGCCGCCCAAATAGCCGGGCGGAACATCGCCGTTCTTGGGTATCGTGCCAACGGTCTGGCGCGTGATCGGATCGAGCAGCACGAAGTGCGTCCCTGCATCCAAGCGGATCGGCTCTTTAGACAGGGACACGCCATCGGGCATCTGCGTCTGCACGGCCCGCCCATCGCTGCCGAGCTGCATCAGCACCGGGTTGCCTTGCGCATCGACCCCATACTGCGGGTTCAATCCGAACTGCGCCTTGCCCCCGCCACCGCGCTCCATTTCGAGCACGTCTGCCAGTTCAAATTCGCCGTCGATATATGCCTGCTTCAACTGCTCGTCCTTGATCCAGAACGAGTTGCGCTTACGGGTTTCCATCTCGGTCGCGCGGTCGCTGTCAGCGCGCATGTCCTTGAGGAACACGCTGTACGCTTCCATCGGGTCGCCGCCTGCATCCAGAAACTCGATCAGGTCGTTACGACCGGCGCGCTCGAATGCGGACCGGGTCTGGTTCATTTGCTTGCGCTGCTGGATGCCAGAGCGATCCATCTGAGCCGCCTGCATCATAACCATCGGATCGTAGTTGCCCGACATCAACTGTCCGCCGAGCGCCTGGAGCCGATAGCTCCGATCACCTAGCCAGTCGCCCACGTTGCTGAGCAAGCTCTGGAAACCGTCCTGCTGGGGCAGCGGCGTTAGTGCAGAGCGGAAAGTTGGCGACTGCGGCATGCGCATGGCGCTGAGCGCGGGAGGCGGCACCATCGGCAGGCGAGAAAGCGGCGTAGCCATGATCAAGCCGCCATTTCCAGCGACCGCACCAGCGCTTCACGGATGAAGGCAGCGGCGGGGACGCCCTTAGAGGCAGCAACGGCATAGACGGATTCCTTGAGGTCGGCGGTGATTGCCACCTCGATCCGGTCGTTGAGTTGGGCGCGGCGCGGGTAACTCCTGCGAGCCATTTTGTAGAACCTCCTTCTGGTTCCAAATCACTTGCTGAATCGTCGCACAGTTCGACCCGGCAAACAACAGTGAGAAGGACGGTTTCACGTGGAACACCAAGGACTTAGCGATACTTGCGTTTGTGTGGCGTGCGGCAGGTTGATGCGCGGTTGGGCGCGCTAATGGTAAAAGAAATTCACAGCCTCGCGCGCGCGCACGTAGTTGTCAGAAAAAGACGCCATCGGCCTATCATTCGCACTGGAACATCCCGCGTTCCAAGGGTCGCCATGCGTCATTCGGATAGCGGCCAGCTCCGCATCGCACACAGCGCCCGTCCTCTATGGGGCAGTCTGTCATCTGGCGGAGGTCTTCAGCGTCCTGCGGTCGCCACATGGCGCGTTTGCCGGAGAGCAACAGCCGCAGCGAGACAACTGGCACGGTCCCGGCCTCGCACTCGATCCAGACTGCTTCATCGAACGGGTTGAGGCCATAGACGCCATGCATGCGGGAAAGCTGGTCGATGTGTATGCCTCGATAGGTCATGTCGTGGGGGTTGAGGGGCAGCAAAGCCCAAGGCCCGAACTGTGCGCTCACCGTGGCTAAGGCTGCTTCGCGTTTTGGCTCGTGCGCCTCGGCGAAGTTAACGAGCAGGTCTAAGTCTTTGCGGGGGCGGTCTCTGAAGCCGTGCAGATGGACAGCCGTGCCGCCAATCACAAGGAAGGGCACGCCATGCGATACGAAGGCCGAGAGCACCGCTTGCTCGAATGGGTGCAAACCAACGGCCCCCCCCGACAGTTGGTCATGCGCGTTGCCTCATCAGCATGTCCGCCCAATCGCGGCCCGTGTCGGTCGGCGTCTCGATGTGCACTGAGAGCCCGTTGCCCTCCAGTCTCGCGGCCAAGTCGAAGGCGGCGGTCTGCCCGGTGAAGTTGTCGTCGTTGTCGGCAAATATCGTCACCTTGCGCACGCCCGAGGGTGGCACCCATGCGGCCAGTCGATTGGCGTTGAGCGCGGCCCAGCACGGCACCCCGAACATGAGTGACGCGGCCAGCGCGGTTTCGATGCCTTCGGCAATACCCAGAGTGTCGCCGTATGAGCTGGTCAGGCGTACTGCGCCGCCATCGCGCAGCGGGCCAAGAGATAGCTTGGCTGACACCACCGGGGCCTTCCTGCCTTCGGCAGTGAGGTAGGTTCGGTGAAGCCCCGAAGGTGTGCCGTCGGCGTCCACAAAGATTGCGAGCATGGCGGGCCAGGTCTCGCCCTCCGGGTAAGGGCAGCGTGGCTGATAGCGCAGTCCCGTTCGGTCAGGGAACCTCCGCAGGCGCGAAGTGAGGTAGAGCCCGGCTGGATCGGCTTCCCTCACCGGCATTGCCTTGCCCCAAAGCGCGTTCATGCGCTGCCGTTTCGCCTCTGATGTCTCGGCATGCGGGACGGGCGCGGGAGCGACCACACGGGCGACGGCAGGCGCATCAACGTCGCCGAGCCAATCCAGCAGTTCCTTGAAGTCGTATCCGCTCACCAGCATTGCGAGCTTGGGGCCGTCGCCAGCGCCGCACTGCGAACAGATGAACGTGCCCATGCCGTCCTTGTCGTCATAGCGGAATCGATCCTTGCCACCGCATGCCGGGCACGGGCCATGTTTGTTGCGGAGCGCGGTTGCTGGGACACCGAGGCGTGAGAGTATCCCCGTCCACTGGTGCGCGTACTTCTCGCGCAGCGGCGTTCGATCATGCTGCAAAGCGCTTCTCCTGCGATTTCTTGAAAGCAATGGCCTGGGCCGTCACCCAGCCCCGGCATATCGCGTCGGGCGGGCTCGAAATCATGTGCATGCCGCGAGGCCACACGCCGAACTTCTTCTTATACTGGTTGGCGATCCAGCCGGACTTGTAACCGCGATCCTCTGCGTACCAGACGAGGCCGGAATAGAACTTCTGCATCTCCTGCCGGGTCGGCGGCTTTGGCTTCTTCGGGGCGCGCATCTGCACCAGCTCGCCTTGTCGCGCCTCTATCTTGGATTGGCGTTCCGGCGCGAAGCCGCAGGAGGGGCAGACGTGAACACCGGCGGGCTTTAGGTACGTGCAGGCAGTGCACTTCTTGGGCAGGGGTTCGACGCGCTCCTGCTTCTGCGTCCCCGGCTTGCGCGGACTGCCATCGTCTAGCAGCTCGTGGTGTATGTCGGTCGGGAAACCGAGCGTTTGCGTGGTGCTCGAATGATCGAGGATCAGTGCATCTACTTTGCCCGGCGCGGTGCGAAGGGCGCGGCCCACAATTTGCACGAACAGCATTTCCGAGCGCGTGGGTCGAGCAAGGATCAGCGCGCGCACGTCCCAATCAACGCCGGTCGTGAGCACGCCGACATTGACGACAACTCGCACGCTGCCGTCATGGAAGGCGCGGCGGATTGCATGTTGATTTCCGCTGAGAACTGACCCGGGATTTCCACCGAGAAGTGACCCGCCTCTAGGTATGTTTGGGGTCGGGTTTGATGGTCAAGGTCCTGGCTTTCTCCTTTGTGGTTTTGGGGTCGTGGGCG
>Ga0066256_1000403_pt1 | contig 131349 bp, 117 predicted proteins | sample ThiBio_1000_biof_FD_87107 | JGI IMG/M metagenome (GOLD analysis project Ga0066256, IMG submission 87107) | Wastewater bioreactor microbial communities from Cape Town, South Africa - Thiocy_expt_1000_biof (version 2) | ecosystem: Engineered > Bioreactor > Thiocyanate-remediating >...
CTGCCCAAGGTCGCCCTGGTGGCCTGCATGCGCAAGCTGCTGACCACGCTCAACGCCATGGTCCGCACCAACCAACCCTGGAACAACTCCCTTCACGCGACTTGACTCGGAAGACGGTTACTCAGAAGCGCGGCAGCTCCGCGAACGGCAGCCGCCCGCCGTGCACGTGCATCTTCCCGTACTCGGCGCAGCGCGCCGGGGTGGGGATGGCTTTGCCGGGGTTGAGCAGTCCGGGAGGATCGAAGGCGTGCTTGACCGCGAAGAACGCCGCGCGCTCGGCGGGCGGGAACTGCACGCACATCGAGTTGATCTTCTCGATGCCCACCCCGTGCTCGCCGGTGATGGTGCCGCCGAACTCCACGCACAGCTCGAGGATCTCGGCGCCGAAACGCTCGGCGCGCTGCCACTGGTCGGCGTCGTTGGCGTCGAACAGGATCAGCGGGTGCAGGTTGCCGTCGCCGGCGTGGAACACGTTCATGCAGCGCAACCCGTAGCGCTGCTCCATGCCCTCGATGGCCTCGAGCATGCGCCCGAGCATGCGCCGCGGGATGGTGCCGTCCATGCAGTAGTAGTCGGGCGACAGCCGCCCGGCCGCCGGGAAGGCGTTCTTGCGCCCCGACCAGAACAGCAGCCGCTCGGCCTCGGAGCGCGACACCTGCAGGCGCGTGGCGCCGGCCGCGCGCAGCACCTCCTCGATGCGCGCGATCTCCTCGGCGACCTCCTCGGCGGTGCCGTCGGACTCGGCCAGCAGGATCGCCGCGGCCTCGAGGTCGTAGCCGGCGTGCACGAACTGCTCGACGGCGACGGTGGCCTTGCGGTCCATCATCTCCAGGCCGGCCGGGATGATGCCGGCGGCGATGATGCGCGCCACCGCATCGCCGGCGGTGGCCACGTCGCCGAACGAGGCCACCACCACCTGCGCCAGCGGCGGCGCGGGCAGCAGGCGTACGGTGATCTCGGTGGCGATCGCCAGCATGCCCTCGGAGCCGATCATCAGCGCCAGCAGGTCCAGCCCCGGCGCATCGAGCGCCTCGCTGCCGAACTCGAACGGCTCGCCGTCGACGGTCAGGCCGCGCACGCGCAGCACGTTGTGCACGGTGAGGCCGTACTTCAGGCAGTGCACGCCGCCGGAGTTCTCCGCGACGTTGCCGCCGATGGTGCAGGCGATCTGCGACGACGGGTCGGGCGCGTAATAGAGCCCGTGGGGCGCGACCGCCTCCGAAATGGCGAGGTTGCGCACGCCCGGCTGCACATGCGCCAGGCGCGCCAGCGGATCGACGGACAGGATGCGGTTGAACTTGGCCAGCGACAGCACCACGCCGGCGGCGTGCGGCATCGAGCCGCCCGAGAGGCTGGTGCCGGCTCCGCGCGCCACCACCGGCACCTCGAGCGCGCGACAGGCCGCCAGCACCCGGCGCAACTGGTCCTCGGTCTCGGGCAGGACGACCGCCAGCGGCAGCTGCCGGTAGGCAGTGAGCCCGTCGCATTCGTAGGGCCGCGTGTCCTCGATGCGATGCAGCAGGCAGTGCGCGGGCAGGATCGCGGCCAGGCGTTCGATCACCTCGCGCCGGCGCTGCGGCGCGGGGGCCGCGGTGACGTCGGCGAAACGATCGTGATCGGGCGGCGGCGCATCGGCGCGGGCGCCCGCGAGGGTCGGCGAAATCGGCATGACTGCCATGATTGTGCACGAAAGGCGGTGCCGTCCGCACGCGCGGTGTACGCTTTCAGCCTGCTGCCGCGCGCCGTGGCGGGCGCACGGCGGCAGGCTTGCGGGAGCCGCCGATGCCGGCCATGGTCGCCTTCTGTCCGCGTTGCCATCGCAGCAATCGCCCCGCCGCCGCCTTCTGCGACGGCTGCGGCGCGCCGCTCGATGCCGGCGCGCGCGCCTCGCCGCGGCAGGCTGCGCCGCATGCCGAACCCTTCATCGGACGCGAGCGCGAACTGGCGAGCTTCGATGCCGCGCTCGCCGAGGCCCTCGACATGGAGGGCCGCCTGCTCGTGCTGGCCGGCGATCCCGGCATCGGCAAGACGCGCACCGCGCAGGCACTGGCGCAGCGCGCGCAGGCGCAGGGCCTGCGCGTGCTGTGGGGCCGCTGCCCCGAAGAGCCCGGCTCGCCTCCTTACTGGCCGTGGCTGCAGGTGCTGCGCGCCTGGCTCGGCACGCTGGAAGACGATGCGCAGCTGCGCGCCGTGCTCGGCCACGCCGCCAGCCACCTCGCCGAGATCGTGCCCGAGATCGCCGCCCGCTGCCCCGGCCTGCCCGCCGTCGCGGCCACCGCCGACGCCGCGCAGGCACGCTTCCGCCTGTTCGACGCGATCGCCGGCGTGCTCGCGCGCATTGCTGCCGAGCGTGGCCTGGTGCTGATCCTGGACGACCTGCACTGGGCCGACACGCCGTCGCTGCGCCTGCTCGAGTTCCTCGCACCCGAGATCGGCACCCGCCGCATGCTGGTGCTGGGCACCTATCGCGACATCGCGCTGGCGCGCCACCACCCCTTGTCGGACACCCTCGGCACGCTGGCGCGCCATCCCCGCTTCACGCGCCTGCGCCTCCTCGGCCTGTCGCTCGAGGAAACCGGCCGCTTCATCGCCGAGGCGAGCGGCGCGGCCCCTTCGCCCGAGCTGCTCGCCGCGGTGCATGCCCAGACCGAGGGCAACCCCCTGTTCGTGGCCGAGACCACGCGCTTCCTGGTGCAGGAAGGGGTCCTTGGCGGCGACGCGGCGCCGTCCTCGCCCGCGCGCGGCGCACGCCTGCCGCGCCGGATCCCGGAAGGGGTGCGCGAGGCCATCGGCAGCCGGCTCAACCGGCTGTCGCCGGCCTGCAACCGGGTGCTGGCATGCGCGGCGGTGATCGGGCGCAGCTTCGACACCCGGGTGCTGGCTCGCCTGCTGGACGGGACGCCGCAGGAGGAGTGGTCGGCGGCGCTCGACGAAGCGCTCGCCGCGTCGATCATCGAGGCGCTCGCCGAACCGGGCGCCTGGCAGTTCAGCCACGTGCTGATCCGCGAGACGCTCTACGACGAAGTGCCGGCGACGCGCCGCGCGCGCCTGCACCTGGCGATCGGCGCGATCCTCGAGACCCTGCACGGCGGCGACCCGATGGCCGAGGTGGCGACGCTGGCGCACCACTACTGCGCCGCCCTGCCGGCCGGCGATCCGGCCCGGGCGATCGAATACGCGCGGCGCGCGGCGCGGCGCGCCGACGCCCTGTTCGCATGGGAGGAGGCGGCGCGCTACTACCGCCTGGCCCTGCAGGCGCTCGACGATGCCGATCCCGGCGCCGCGCGCGAGCGGCTCGGCCTGCTGATCGCGCTGGGCAGCGCGCTGACCCGGGCCGGCGAGGACCTGGAGGCGGCCGAGATCCTGCAGCGCACCGCCGGCAGCGCCCGGACGCTCGGGCTGTCCGAGGAGCTGGCGCGCGCGGCCTGCGGCTTCGAGGAGGCGACCTGGCGCCCGGGGCTGCCGGGGCACGCCGCCGCACGCCTGCTGCACGATGCGCTGGCCGGGCTCGACGAAGGCGACAGCGTGCTGAAGGTGGAAGTGCTGAGCTCGCTCACGCGGGCCCTCATCTTCAGCGGCGACAGCGAGGCGGCCGCGCGCTTCGGCGCACAGGCCGAGGCGATGGCGCGGCGCATCGGCGATCCGCGGGCCCTGTCGACCGCGCTGCGCGCGGGGCTGTCGGCGCGCTGGCGGCCCGAGCAGTTCGAGCGGCGCATGGCGACCACGCTGGAGGCGATGCGCCTCGCCGAGCAGGTGGGCGATCGCGACCGCGCGCTCGAAGCCAGCAGCTGGCGCCTGTTCGACCTCATGGAGCTGGGCGACCTGCAGCAGCGCGCCGAGGAATTCCGCGCCTACGCGGAAGCCGCCAGCGCGACCCGCCAGCCCTTCTACCACTACATCTGCCTGTCCTCGCACGCCATGCTGGCCCTGTTCCACGGCCGCTTCGAGCAGGCCGAGCAGCACGCGCGCGAGGCGCTCGAATTCGGCCGGCGCATGCCCAGCCTCGATGCGGCGGGCGTCTTCGGCCTGCAGATGTTCAGCCTGCGCCGCGAGCAGGGGCGGCTGAAGGAGCTGGCTCCGCTGGTGGCGCATTTCGTGCAGGCCACCCCCGCGGCCGCCGCCTGGCGGCCGGGCCTGGCCATCGTGTATGCCGAGATCGGGATGACCGAGCAGGCGCGCGCGCAGTTCGAGCTGCTGGCCGCCGACGGCTTCGCGGCGGTGCCGCGCGATGCGCTCTGGGTCGCCTCGATGGCCTACCTGGCCGAGGTGTGCGCCCTGCTCGGCGACGCGCCGCGCGCCGGGCAGCTGTACGAGTTCCTGCTGCCCTGCGAAGGGCGCAACATCGTCGCCCCGCCCAACGTCGCCTGCTACGGAGCGGCGGCGCGCCAGCTCGGCATGCTGGCCGCGACGTGCCGGCGCTGGGCGCAGGCGCAGCAGCATTTCGAGGCGGCACTGCAGGCCAATACGCGCCAGGAAGGCTGGCCGTGGCTCGCGCATACGCAGCACCAGTACGCGGCGATGCTGCTCGCGCGCGCCCAGCCCGGCGACGGCGCACGCGCGGCGGGCCTGCTCGACGAGGCGATCGCCTCGAGCCGGACCCTCGGCATGCCGGCGCTCGGCGAGCGCGCCGCGGTGCTGCGCGCGCGCCTCGGCGAGCGCGAGCCCGGCGGCGAGCCGCGCCCGGCCGGCCTGAGCGTGCGCGAGATCGAGGTGCTGCGCCTGGTGGCCACCGGCAAGGGCAACCGCGAGATCGCGCGCCAGCTCTTCGTGAGCCCCAACACGGTGGCCAACCACGTGCGCAGCATCCTCACCAAGACGCGCACCGCCAACCGCACCGAGGCGGCGGCGTTCGCGCTGCGCCACCTGCCGCGCAGCTGAGGCGCGCCATGCCCCGACGCGGGGGCGATCGTAGGGTGAACAGGCCCTAGACCAGCCCGGCCGGCTGCAGCTCGTTGACCTCGATCACCACGTCGGCCGGCAGCCTGCTGCGGCGCGCCGCCTCGCGGATCGCCTCGGCGCTGGGCCCCTCGTAGAGACAGTAGGTCTTCTTGCGGTCGGCGCTCAGGAACGAGAACAGCCAGTTCACGCCGAGCTCGTCGTTGACCCGCTTGATCGCGGCGGCCACCTCGGCGGTCATCTCGAGCTGTTCGGCGAACTGGCGCTCGATGAGGAACAGCGGCATCGCATTCTCCCGGAGGTTCGGTCCCAGCATTCCTTCTACGCCGCCCGCGTGCCCGCGGGAATAGTCAGATCTGACTATCGCCGTACGGGCGCGCGGGCCGCGAAAAATGATCGAAGCTGTCGATGGCAGGCGAGGCGCGGCGGTTCAAAGTGGCATGGCTTCGTTTTTGGAGGAGCGAACCATGTCGAACGAAATTCCCGAGGACCTGCTCCAGGCGAACCTGCGCGGGACGCTGGTGCGTCCGGGCGATGCAGGCTACGACGACGCGCGCAAGGTGTACAACGCGATGATCGACCGGCGGCCGCGCCTGATCGCGCGCTGCGCCGACGTCGCCGACGTGATCACCGCGCTCGGCTTCGCGCGCGACCAGGGCCTGCTGCTGGCGGTGCGCGGCGGCGGGCACAACGGGGCCGGGCTCGGCGTGTGCGACGACGGCCTGGTGATCGACCTGTCGTCGCTGCGCGGGGTGCGCGTCGATCCGGCCGGACGCACCGCCCGCGTGGGGGGCGGCTGCACCTGGGGCGAGGTCGATCACGCCACCCACGCCTTCGGCCTGGCCGCGCCGAGCGGCGTGATCTCGACCACCGGCGTCGGCGGCCTGACCCTGGGCGGAGGCATCGGCAACCTCTCACGCAAGTACGGCCTGAGCATCGACAGCCTGATCGAGGCCGACGTGGTGCTCGCCGACGGCCGCCTGGTGACGGCCAGCGAGAAGGAGCACGCCGACCTGTTCTGGGCGCTGCGCGGCGGCGGCGGCAATTTCGGCATCGTCACCTCGTTCCTGTTCCGCCTGCATCCGGTGAAGGACATCGTCGGCGGCCCCACCCTGTGGCACCTGGCCGATGCGGCCAAGGTGATGCGCTGGTATCGCGACTTCATCGCCGCCGCGCCCGAGGACCTCAACGGCTGGTTCGCCTTCCTCACGGTGCCGCCGGGACCCCCCTTCCCCGAAGCGCTGTGGCTGAAGAAGATGTGCGCAGTGGTGTGGTGCTATGTCGGCCCGCCGGAGCGCGCCGCGGCGGTGTTCGAGCCGATCGCCGGTTTCGGCCCGCCGGCCCTGCACGGCGTGCACGCGATGCCGTTCCCGTTCCTGCAGGCCGCCTTCGACAAGCTCTATCCGCCCGGCCACCAGTGGTACTGGCGGGCCGACTTCGTCGACGAGCTGAGCGACGCGGCGATCGCCCTGCACGAGCAGTACGCCGCGCAGATGCCCACCCCGCAGTCAGGCATGCACCTGTATCCGGTCGACGGCGCCGTGCACCGCGTCGGGCGCGGCGACACGGCGTTCAGCTACCGCGAGACGCGCTGGGCCTCGGTGATCATCGGCGTCGACCCCGATCCGGCCAACCGCGAGAAGATCACCGACTGGACCCGGCGCTACCACGACGCGCTGCACCCGCACTCGGCCGGCGGCGCCTACGTGAACTTCATGATGGACGAGGGCCAGGAGCGCGTGCAGGCCACCTATCGCGACAACTACGCGCGGCTGGCCGCCGTGAAGGCGAAGTACGACCCCGGCAACCTGTTCCGGGTCAACCAGAACGTGCGGCCCGTCGCGGCCCGGGCGGCTGCCTGATCGGCTACCTGATCGGCTGCCTGAGGCGCTTCCACAGCGTGGTGCGCGACATGCCGAGGCGGCGTGCCGCCTCGGCGCGGTTGCCTCCGGTCTCGGCCAGCGTGCGCCGGATCAGCGCGCTCTCCTCGTCCGGCGCGGCGGCGGGCCGGTAATAGCGTGTGAGCGGCTCGGACAGCGCGCAGGGCGGGGACGGCTCGGAGGGCTCGGGCGGCGGCTCGCGTGCCGGCCGGTCCGATTCGAGCACTTCGGGCGGCAGGTGCCTGCGCAGGATGATCGGCCCGTCGGCGTGCACGGCGGCGAACTCGAGCGCATTGAACAGCTGGCGCACGTTACCCGGCCACGGGCAGGTCTCGAGCGCAGCCATCGCCTCGCTCGCGATGCGCAGCGGCGCGCCGCCGTGGCGCTCGGCCAGCTGGCCCAGCATCCTGCCGGCCAGCAGGGCGATGTCGTCGCCGCGCTCGCGCAGCGGCACGACGTGCAGGGGCAGCACGCGCAGGCGGTAGTAGAGGTCTTCGCGGAACTCGCCGCGCCGCACCATCGCCGCCAGGTCGCGGTGAGTGGCGGCCACCACGCGCACGTCGACTTTGCGCGGGTGGTTCTCGCCCAGGCGCACCACCTCGCGCTCCTGCAGCACGCGCAGCAGCTTGGTCTGCATCGGCGCGGAGATCTCGCCGATCTCGTCGAGCATCAGGGTGCCGCCGCCGGCGGCCTCGAAGCGCCCGACGCGTGCCGCGGCAGCGCCGGAGAACGCGCCCCTGGCGTGGCCGAACAGCTCGGACTCGAGCAGGTTCTCGGGCAGCGCACCGCAATCGAGCGGCACGAACGGCCCGCGGGCGCGCGGCGAGTTGTCGTGCAGGGCGCGCGCCACCAGCTCCTTGCCGACGCCGCTCTCGCCGGTGATGAGCACGCTGGCGTCGCTGGCGGCCGCACGCAGGATCTGCGCGTACAGCGCCTGCATGGGCGGGCTGCGCCCGACGAGCCCGCCGAGCCGCCAGCGCTCGCGCACCTCGGCCTCGAGGGCCACCTCGCGCGAGCGGTCGCGCAGGATGATCGAGCAGTGCAGTCCGGCGTCGTTCGCGGGCAGCAGCATCGCCCACATGCGCAGCGCCACCTCGCTGCCGTCGTCGCGGCGCAGCGCGATGTCCTGCACCTTGCGGGTCTCGCCGTGCTCGCGCGCCAGCGAGCAGTAGCCGCGCTCGTCGCATTCGTGGCCGCACTGCGTGTCGGTGAACAGCGTCGGGCACAGGGTCTCGATCGCCTGGTGGCCGTCCTTGCCGAGCAGGCGCGCCGCCGCGGCATTGATCTCGACCACGCGTCGTTTCTCGTCCAGGAACAGGACGCCCTCCTCGAGGCTGTCGAGCATGACCTTCAGTGTGTCGATGGCGTCCACGCGCAGCGTCCACTCGTTCACTGTGAACGTTCATTCTGAACATATCTCTACCGTTACGGAAGCCCGGACTCCTGCGGATCACGAAAAAAGGCGATGCAGATCAAGCGTCTGACGATGCTGGCACGACTTTGGCTAGAGATCAGGCAAGCGGACGTGCGGCACCCCTGCCGCATCCGAAAGGAGGGAGCCATGAAAACCATCGTCACCCTGGCGCTTGCCGGCCTCGCCACCGGCGCCATCGCCGCCACGCCGGTCGGCGAGGATCAGGTCGCGGCGAGCTTCACGCGCATGTTCGCGCACGCGCCGGCACCGACCGCACCGGCCGATCGGACCGCGCTCGCGCACCTGGGCAGCGACCCGCTGGTGCGCACCGTCAGCGCCGCGCTGTGGGCCCAGGAGCCGGCCGGCTACCACGTGCCGCAGGTGGCCGCCTTCTCCGCGCGCCCGACGCCGGCACGCGCCCCGGGAAGCGCCCGATGATCCAGGAGAAGGTCTGGCTGATCTCGGTCACGCTGATGGGGCTGCTGGCGGCGGTCTTCGTCTTCGTGCATGCGCGCTCGCACCGGCGCGAGAACGACTACGCGCCGCTGCAGAAGCGCGCCTACCGGCTGCGCGCGGTGTTCTTCTGGGCGCTGGTGCTCACGCTCGGGCCGGCGACGGTCTACACCCTCGCCGACCTGCCCTACGGCTCGGCGAGGGCCGGCTCGAGCGCGGGCGGCGTGCAGGTGATCGAGGCCGTGGGCCACCAGTGGCGCTGGGACCTCAGCCGCACCGAGGTCAAGGCCGGCGAGCCGGTGGAGTTCCTCGTCACCAGCGCCGACGTGAACCACGGCTTCGGCATCTACGACGCCGACCTGCGCCTGGTCGCCCAGACGCAGGCGATGCCGGGCTACACAAACAGGCTGCGCCACACCTTCGCGGCCGAGGGCACCTACCGCGTGCTGTGCATGGAGTACTGCGGGCTGGTGCATCACAACATGATCACCGAGATCAAGGTCGTCAAACCCTGAGGGACGAGCGTGGCCATTTCCTATACCTATAAACCGACGATCGACCGCGGCGCCCGGGGCGGAGTCCTGGCCGCCATCGCCGTGGCGGTCGTGACGCTGCTGCTGATGATGGTGTTCGGACTGCTGATGCGCATGGAGCAGGCCGAGCTCATCGCCATCGGGCCGACCTGGTTCTACCAGCTCATGACGCTGCACGGCGCCGGCATGGTGGGCGTGGCGGGCCTGGCCGGGGCGGCGATCATGTGGCATTTCCTGAGCCAGTACGTGACGCTGTCGGCGCGCATCTTCGGCGCCAACCTGGTGCTGTTCCTGCTGGGCGTGCTGATGGTGCTCGCGTCCGTGCTCGGCGGGCATTTCCAGGGCGGCTGGACCTTCCTCTACCCGCTGCCGACCCGCGCCATGGGCATGTGGAGCAACGGCGCCGCCGTGCTGTTCATGAGCGGCATGCTGGTCATCGGCGTGGGCTTCCTGCTGCTGCACCTCGAGGTGGCGCGCGCGCTCACCAGCCGCTACGGCAACCTCGCGCGCGCCATGGGCTGGCCGCAGCTGTTCGGCCGCGATGCGGGCGATGCGCCGCCCCCGGCGGTGGTGGCCTCCGCCATGGTGACCATCGTCAACGTGCTGGGCCTGGTCGCCGGCGCCACCATCCTCGTGATGATGATCGTCAACGCGTACCTGCCCGGCTTCGCCATCGATGCCCTGCTGGCCAAGAACCTGATCTACTTCTTCGGCCACGTGTTCATCAACGCCACCATCTACATGGCGGTGATCGCTGTCTACGAGATCCTGCCGCGCTACACGCACCGGCCGTGGAAGTCGAACAAGGTATTCCTGGCCTCGTGGACCGCCTCGACCCTGCTGGTGATATTCATCTTCCCGCACCACCTGCTGATGGACTTCGCCATGCCCAGGTGGATGCTGATCATGGGCCAGGTGGTCGGCTACCTCAACACCTTCCCGATCCTGGTGGTCACCGCCTACGGCGGGCTGATGATCGTGTACCGTTCGGGCATCCGCTGGGACGTCGCCTCGACGCTGCTGTACGTGGCGCTGTTCGGCTGGGCGGCCGGCGCCATGCCGGCGTTCATCGACGGCACCATCGCGGTCAACTACGTGATGCACAACACCCTGTGGGTGCCGGGGCACTTCCATACCTACCTGCTGCTGGGCATGGTCACGATGGTGTTCGGCTTCATGTACTACATCACGCGCGCGGGCGCCGCCGGCCATGATCACGCGGTCGATCGTCTCGCGGCGGGGATCTTCGTGCTGGCCACGCTCGGCTTCACGCTGAGCTTCCTCTACTCGGGCAAGGCCAGCATCGCGCGCCGCTACGCCGCGCACCTGCCCGAATGGGTGCCCTACGACCGCGTGGCCACGGTGTTCGCCGCCATCGTGGTGGCCGCGGTGGCGGTGTTCGTGCTGCGATTCCTGGCGCGCCTGCCGATCGCCACCCGCGACTTCGCGCGTCCGGCGCTGCCCAGGGGCGTGGAGGCGTGACCCGCGCGCTCGGTGCCTCGCTGCTGGTGGTGCTGGCCGCGCTGGCCGTATTCACCTGGGGCACCGACGGCTGGAGCGCCTTCACCGGCGAGACCGCACGGCGCGAACGGGTGCTGCGCCATCCGCGCCCGCTGCCGGCGGCCGTGCTGGAGGACCAGGACGGCCGCCCGTTCGAGCTGAGCGACTATCGCGGACGCAGCCTGGCGGTGGAATTCATCTACACCCGCTGCCCGTCGGTGTGCCGCAGCCTGGGCACGGCGTTCCGGCAGATCCGCGACGCGGTCGCGCCGCAGCGCCTCGAGCGCGATTTCGCCCTGCTCAGCATCAGCTTCGATGCGGAGCACGACGACGTGCCGGCGCTGGCCGCGTGGGCCGCCGCCCACGGCGCCGACGGGCGCCACTGGCGCGTGGCCCGCGTGCGCGACCCGGCCCGGCTCGCGCCGCTGCTCGACGCCTTCGGCGTCGTGGTGATCGCCGACGGCCTGGGCGGCTACGAGCACAACGCGGCGATCCATCTGCTCGATCGCGACGGCCGGCTGGCGCGCATCGACGACATCGAGGCGCCGCGCAGCTTCCTCGCCCGCGCGGGCCTGCAGCAGTGAACGCGGCCGCCGCGCGGCGCGGCGCGGCGGCGTGGCCGGCCGCGCTGCTGTGGCTGGCGCTGGCGGCGCCGCCGCTGCGCGGTGCGCTGGAGGCGTCGATGAGCACGCACATGCTGCTGCAGATGCCGCTGCTGGCCGCGAGCGGGTTCGCCGCGGTGCGCGCACTCGCGCCGCCGCGGCGCGCGCGGGCGCTGGAGCTGGCCGGCGGCTGCGTGCCGCCGGTGCTGGCGGCGATGCTGGCCGCGAGCTACTGGATGCTGCCGCGCGCGCTGGATGCCGCGCTGGCCGACGGGGCCGCGGAGCTGGCCAAGTTCGTCACCCTGCCCCTGCTGGTGGGCGCGCCCCTGGCGCTGGCCTGGGAGCGGCTCGGCGCGGTCGGACGCGGCTTCGTGTGGACCAACCTCGCGAGCATGCTGGCGGTGACCGGCTGGCTCTACCTTGCCGCGCCGGTGCGCCTGTGCAATGCCTACCTGGCCTCGGGCCAGCACGAGGCCGGCGCGTGGATGGTCCGGCTCGCGGCGGCGATCCTGCTCGGCTGGCTGGCCGGGCTGCTCGTCGGCACGCCGGCGCAGCGCGGCGAGGCACCCGCCGGCGCGGGCGCGGCGCCTACAGGATGCGCGCCAGCCAGGCGCCGATCGCCTCGATCTCCTGCGGGCACACCGCGTGCCCCATCGGGTATTCGTGCCACTCGACCGGATAGCCGAGCGTAGCCAGCGCATCGCGCGACTGCCGCGCGCGCTCGATGCCGACCATCTCGTCGTCGCGGCCATGCGCCATGAAGATCGGGACATCGGCATTGGCCGCCTCGCGTTCGGCCGCCAGGGTGTCGGCCAGCGGCAGCCAGGTCGACAGCGCCATCACGCCGGCCAGCCGCCGGGGGTGTCGCAGGCCCGTCTGCAGCGCGATCGCCCCGCCCTGCGAGAATCCGGCCAGCACGATGCGCTGCGCGGCGATGCCGCGCTCGCACTCGCGCGCCACCAGCGCCTCCAGCAGCGCCTGCGACGCCCGGATGCCCGCTTCGTCCTGGCGCCGGCCGCCCAGCTCGACGATGTCGAACCACGCGCGCATCGCCATGCCCATGTTGATCGTCACCGGGCGCAGCGGCGCGTGCGGGAACACGAAGCGCACCGCGAGGCGCGCCGGCAGGCGCAGCGCGGGCACTACCGGCTCGAAGTCGTGGCCGTCGGCACCTAGGGGTCTGTCGGAGTTGAAGCCGCCCCGGCCCGAAGGGTGAGCCCGTGGCCGGGCCGCACTCGGCGTTGCAAATGCTCGACGTGGCCACCGCCACGTCTGCGCTTTGCGCCTTGATTGCGGCCCGGCCACGGGCTCACGCGGGCCGGCTTCAACTCCGACAGACTCCTAGGCCGTGCAGCCAGATGACGGCGGCATCGGCGTGCGCGCCGGTGGAGGTCTCGATGGTCTCGGGCAGGGGGGTCATGTGGGCACTGTAGTTTGTGCTACCGTGACTTTCGAGGGAGAAGCAGAAGCATGACCGAAATCCGTGACGGCTTCGTCGGCGCCATCGGCAACACGCCGCTGATCCGGCTGCGCAAGGCGTCCGAGCTCACCGGGTGCGAGATCCTCGGCAAGGCGGAGTTCCTCAACCCCGGCGGCTCGGTGAAGGACCGCGCCGGGCTGTACATGATCCTCGACGCCGAGCAGCGCGGCGTGCTGCGCCCCGGCGGCATCGTGGTCGAGGGCACGGCCGGCAACACCGGCATCGGCCTCACGCTGGTGGCCAACGCGCGCGGCTACCGCACCGTTATCGTGATCCCGGCCACCCAGAGCCAGGAGAAGAAGGACCTGCTGCGCCTGTACGGCGCCGACCTGCGCGAAGTACCCGCCGCGCCGTTCAAGGACCCTGCCAACTACGTGCACGTGGCGCAGCGCCTCGCCGAGACGCTCGCGGCCGAGCATCCCGAGGGCGTGCTGTACGCCAACCAGTGGGAGAACCTGTCCAACCGCGACGGCCACTACGTCTCGACCGGGCCCGAGATCTGGCGCCAGACCGGCGGGCGCGTCGACGGCTTCACCTGCGCCATCGGCACCGGCGGCACCCTGGCCGGCACCGCGATGTACCTCAAGTCGCGCAACCCGAAAGCGAGGATCGCGGCGGCCGACCCGATGGGCGCGGCCATGTACAGCTGGTTCACCCACGGCCGGCTCGAAAGCACCGGCAGCTCGATCACCGAGGGCATCGGGCTGGGCCGCGTCACCGCCAACATCGAGGGCGCGCCGGTCGACGTCGCCTATGAGATTCCCGACGAGGAGGCGCTGCCGATCGTGTTCGACCTGCTGCGCGAGGAGGGCCTGTGCGTGGGCGGCTCCAGCGGCATCAACGTGGCCGGCGCGATCCGCCTGGCGCGCGAGCTGGGCCCGGGGCACACCGTGGTGACCATCCTCGCCGACGGCGGCAACCGCTACCAGTCGAAGCTGTTCAACCCGGAGTTCCTGCGCGGCAAGGGGCTGCCGGTACCGGCCTGGCTGGCAAGTTGACACCGACCGGCCGGATTGGCACTCTTGCTGCCAGCCGGTCAACCGTTGTGGGAGAGACCGCGCGTGCCGGTTCGTGCCGGCGCGGCGCGGCGCCGAAGGTGTATCGCCCCGGAAACTCTCAGGCAAAAGGACTGCAGCGGTTCGGCTCTCTGGAGAGAAGGCGTCGCATCCCGTGCGCCGCCTCGCCGAAGGAAACAGGTGCCCGCGCCCGCCGCGGGCACTGAATGTCTCAGGCAAACGGACAGAGGGGGCTTCCGATCCACCCGGGCCGCGCAGCGCGGCCGACCACGGAGCCCGCCCTTGGACAACCCCGCAGATCTCCGCTATACCTCGTCGCACGAGTGGCTACGCAACGAAGCCGACGGCACCGCGACGGTGGGCATCACCTTCCACGCGCAGGATGCGCTGGGCGAGCTGGTCTATGTCGAGCTGCCCGAGGTCGGGCGCCGGCTGGCGCAGGGCGAAGCCTGCGTGGTGGTCGAATCGACCAAGGCGGCCTCCGACGTCTACGCGCCGGTGGCCGGCGAGGTCGTCGCGGTGAACGAGGCGCTGGCCGACGCGCCGCAGACCGTCAACGAGGCGCCCTACGGCGCCGGCTGGCTGTTCCGTCTGCGCCCGGAAGACCCGGCGCAGGTCGGTGCGCTGCTCGATGCACAGGCTTACGGCGCCGGCCCCGGCGCAGCGTGAGCCGATGATCCTCTCCGATCCCCCCGCCGGCGGCCTGCGCGCCCTGCTCGGCGACGACGAGTATCACGCCCGCCACATCGGCCCCTCGGTCACGCAGGAAGCGGCGATGCTGCGCGCGCTCGGCTTCGAGTCGCGCCACGCGCTGGTGCGCGCCACCGTGTCGGCCGGCATCCTGCTCGAGGCGCCGCTCGCGCTCGAGGAGCCGGCCACCGAGCGGCGCGCACTGGCCGAGCTGCGCGAGCTGGCCGCCCGGAACCAGGTCTGGCGCAGCTACATCGGCGCCGGCTACCACGGCACGATCACCCCCGAGCCGATCCGCCGCAACGTGCTGGAGAACCCCGGCTGGTACACCTCGTACACGCCGTACCAGGCGGAGGTGTCGCAGGGCCGGCTGGAAGCCCTGCTCAACTTCCAGCAGATGGTGATCGACCTCACCGGCCTGCCGGTGGCCAATGCCTCGCTGCTCGACGAGGCCACCGCGGCCGCCGAGGCGATGTCGATGGCGCGGCGCGCCTCGAAGTCGAAGTCGAACCGCTACCTGCTCGATGCCGCCGTGCATCCGCAGGTGCAGGCGGTGGTGTGCACGCGCGCGCACTGGATGGGCATCGAAGTGGTCGTCGCCGAGGCCGAGGCCGCGCTCGCCGGCGACGGTGCGGCCGGCTTCTTCGGCGCGCACCTGCAGACGCCCGACACCTTCGGACGGCTGCGCGACTTCACCGCCCCGATCGCCGCCCTGCGCGCGGCCGGCGGCCGCGCCACCGTCGGCTGCGACCCGCTCGCCGCGCTGCTGGTGAAGTCGCCCGGCGCGATGGGCGCCGACATCGCCATCGGCTCGGCACAGCGCTTCGGCATACCGCTCGGCTACGGCGGCCCGCACGCCGCGTTCATGGCGGCGCGCGAGGATCTCCTGCGCACCCTGCCCGGGCGCATCATCGGCGTCTCGAAGGACGCCGCCGGCCGGCCGGCGCTGCGCATGGCGCTGCAGACGCGCGAGCAGCACATCCGCCGCGACAAGGCCACCAGCAACATCTGCACCTCGCAGGCGCTGCTGGCCAACATGGCGGGCTTCTACGCCGTCTACCACGGACCGCAGGGGCTGCTGCGCATCGCCCTGCGCGTGAACGCCATGGCGCGCCTGCTCGCGCACCTGCTCGCCCCTGCGCTCGCGCCGCTGCACGCGAGCTGGTTCGACACGCTGGTGTTCGACCTCGGCGAGGGCGTGGCCGACGCGCGCCGGCGCGCGCACGCCATGCGCATCAACCTGCGCGAGTACGAAGCCGAGGGCGGGCCGGACGGACGGGTCGGCGCGGCGCTCGACGAAACCGTCACCCCGCTCGACGTGGCCGAGCTGGCCTGGGTGCTGGGCGGGCGGCACATCGATCCGGCCGCGCTCGACGGCGCCCTGGCCGCGCTCGGCATCGAGCCCGATTCGATCCCGCCCGCGCTGCGCCGCGCCGACGCGGTGCTCACGCACCCGGTCTTCAACCGCCATCACAGCGAGACCGGGCTGATGCGCTACCTGAAGCGGCTCGAGAACCGCGACCTCTCGCTGGTGCACTCGATGATCCCGCTCGGCTCGTGCACCATGAAGCTCAACGCCGCTTCGGCGATGGCACCGGTCACCTGGCCCGAGTTCGCCGACCTGCATCCGTTCGCGCCGCGCGAGCAGGCCGCCGGCTACGCCGCCATGCTCGCCCGGCTGGGCGGCTGGCTGGCCGAGATCACCGGCTTCGCGGCGGTGTCGTTCCAGCCCAACTCGGGCGCGCAGGGCGAGTACGCCGGCCTGCTGGCGGTCCGCCACTACCTCGCCGCGCAGGGCCAGGGGCACCGCGACGTGTGCCTCGTCCCGGCCTCGGCGCACGGCACCAACCCGGCCTCGGCGCAGATGATGGGCCTGCGCATCGTGGTGGTGGCCTGCGACGCGCAGGGCAACATCGACGTGGCCGACCTGGCGGGCAAGATCGCGCAGCACCGCGAGGCCATCGCCGCGCTGATGGTCACCTATCCGTCCACCCACGGCGTGTTCGAGGCGTCCATCGTCGAGGTCTGCCGCCTGGTCCACGAGGCCGGCGGCCAGGTCTACATGGACGGGGCCAATCTCAATGCGCAGGCCGGCCTCACCCGGCCGGCGCTGATCGGCGCCGACGTCTGCCACCTGAACCTGCACAAGACCTTCTGCATCCCGCACGGCGGCGGCGGCCCCGGCATGGGCCCGATCGCAGTGGCCGCGCACCTGGCGCCCTTCCTGCCGGCCGAGCCGTTCCCGCTGCCGGCGCCGGACGCGGCCGCGCGCGAGACCGCCCGCGCGGCGGCCGCCCAGGCCGCGGTGTCGGCGGCGCCCTTCGGCAGTGCGCTCATCACGACCATCTCCTGGATGTACATCCGCATGATGGGCGCCGCGGGCATCCGCAGGGCCACCGAGACCGCGATCCTCAACGCCAACTACATCGCCAAGCGGCTCTCGCCCTATTTCCCGGTGCTCTACCGCGGCCAGAACGACGAGGTCGCGCACGAGTGCATCCTCGACATGCGCCACCTCAAGGTCGAGTACGGCGTGAGCGCGGAAGACGTCGCCAAGCGCCTGATGGACTACGGCTTCCATGCCCCGACGCTGTCGTTCCCGGTCGCCGACACCCTGATGGTGGAGCCGACCGAGTCGGAATCGAAGGACGAGCTCGATCGCTTCTGCGAGGCGATGATCGCCATCCACGGCGAGCTGCAGCGCATCGCCTCGGGCGCGCTCGATCGCGAGGACAACCCGCTCAAGGGCGCGCCGCACACCGCCGCCGAGCTGGCCGGCGAATGGCCGCACCGCTACACGCGCGAGGAAGCGGTGTTCCCGCTGCCCTGGGTGCGCGAGGCGAAGTTCTGGCCGAGCGTCAAGCGCATCGACAACGCCGCCGGCGACCGCCACCTGGTGTGCACCTGCCCGCCCGCCGCGGACTACGCCGACGAGTCGGGCGCCTGAGCGCTTCGACGCGCTGCCCCCTGACACACCGACGCCCTGACCACTTCGACCGCCATGACCGACCCGCTGCACCGCCTCCCGCTCCATGCGCTGCACGCCGAGCACCAGGCGCGCTTCGGCGCCTTCGCCAGCTACGAGATGCCGATCCAGTACCCGTCGGGCCTGCGCGCCGAGCACCTGCACACGCGCGAGCAGGCGGGCCTGTTCGACGTCTCGCACATGGGGCAGCTGCGCATCACTCCCGCCGACGGCCGCCCCGCCACCCTGTACGCGCAGCTCGAGGCAGCGCTGCCCGTGGACTTCGAGGGATGGGCGAGCGGCCACCAGCGCTACTCGCTGCTGCTCAACGAGCGCGGCGGCATCGAGGACGACCTGATGCTGGTGCACCTCGCCGACGGCGCGCAGGCCGAGGTGCGCATGGTGGTCAACGCCGGCAACCGCGAGCACGACCTGGCGCTGCTGCGCGAGCGCTGCCCGAAGCTGCGCATCGAATGGACGGACGCGGCGCTGGTCGCGCTGCAGGGCCCCGCGGCCGAGGCGGCGCTGGCGGCGCTCGACCCGGCGGCCGCCGCGCTGCGCTTCATGGAGGCGGCCACGCTGCGCCTGCTCGGCGCCGAATGCTTCGCCACCCGCTCCGGCTACACCGGCGAGGACGGCTACGAAATCTCGCTGCCGGCGGCGCAGGCCGAGGCCATCGTGCGCCGGCTGCTGGCGAACCCTGCGGTGAAGCTCGCCGGCCTCGGCGCGCGCGACACCCTGCGCCTGGAAGCGGGCCTGCCGCTGCACGGCAGCGACATCGACGCCGCCACCACGCCGGTGGAGTCGGGCCTGGCCTTCGCCATCCCGAAGTCGCGCCGCGCCGGCGGCGCCAAGGCGGGCGGCTTCCCCGGGGCGGACACCATCCTGCGCGAGCTCGCCGAGGGCACCGCGCGCCGGCTGGTCGGCCTGGTGTCGCGCGAGCAGGTGCCGATCCGCGCCCACGCGCTCATCGCCGATCCCGACGACCGCCCGGTGGGCGAGGTCACCAGCGGCACGGTGTCGCCCACGCTCGGCCACCCGGTGATGCTCGCGCGCATCCAGCGCGGCGCCCTCGACAACGCGACGCGCGCTCCGCTCGCGGCCATCGTGCGCAACCGCCGCCTGGCGGTGACGCCCTCGCCGCTGCCGTTCGTGCCCAAGCGCTACCGGCGCTGAGAAGGAGACGCGGCATGCCGAAATCCCGCCTCGCCGCGCTCGCCGAGCTCGTCCTCGCAGCCGCCCTGCTCGTGCCCGCGCTCGCCTGGGCCGGCCCCACCCTCGATTCGATCAGGCAGAAGGGAACCCTGCGCTGCGGCGTCAACAGCGGGCTGCTCGGCTTCTCGGCGCCCGACCGCCAGGGCCGCTGGAGCGGCATCGATGCCGACTTCTGCCGCGCGGTGGCCACCGCCATCCTGGGCAGCCCGGACAAGGCGCAGTTCGTGCCCACCAACACCCAGAACCGCTTCACCCTGCTGCAGACGGGCGAGATCGACCTGCTCTCGCGCAACACCACCTGGAGCTCGGGCCGCGACTCCACGCTGGGCGTGGTGTTCGCCGGCACGCTCTTCTACGACGGGCAGGGCTTCATGGTGCGCAAGTCGGCGAAGATCTCGAGCGCCAGGCAGCTCAACGGCGCCACCGTGTGCGTGCTGCCCGGCACCACCACCGAGCTCAACCTCACCGATTATTTCCGCAGCCACAAGATGAGCTTCAAGCCGGTGGTGGTCAACGAGCTGCCGCAGATCGAGCAGGCGTTCTTCTCGGGACGCTGCGACGTGTTCACCACCGATCTCTCCGGCCTGGCGGTCACCCGGCTCAAGGTCTCCAACAAGGACGACTACGTGATCCTGCCCGAGGCGATCTCCAAGGAGCCGCTCGGCCCGCTGCTGCGCCGCGGCGACTGGGAGTACTTCACCATCGTCAAGTGGGTGCTGTTCGGCCTGATCGAGGCCGAAGAATACGGCGTGACCTCGGCCAACGTCGACAAGCTCAAGGCCGAGAGCAAGGACCCCTCCATCCAGCGCCTGGTGGGCACCTCGGGCGACGTCGGCAAGGGCCTGGGCCTGGACAACGACTGGCTGGCGCGCACGGTCAAGGCGGTCGGCAACTACGGCGAGATGTACGCCCGCAACATCGCGCCGATCGGCATCGAGCGCGGCCTGAATGCGCAGTGGAAGAACGGCGGGCTGATGTACGCGCCGCCCATCCGCTGAAGGGCGTGCCTGCACCCGGCACGGGCGCACCCGCTGCCGCCCCGGGCGGCTCGCGCATGCTGCACAGCGAGCGCGTACGCGGCATCGTCTACCAGGCACTGCTGCTGGCGGCCGTGGTCGGCGTCGGCTGGTACCTGATCGACAACACGCTGCACAACCTGCAGACGCGCGAGATCCAGACCGGCTTCGGCTTCCTCGGCCGCAGCGCCGGCTTCGAGATCGGCGAGACGATGATCGAATACGACCCGTCGCGCACCTACGGCCGCGCGCTGGCGGCCGGGCTGCTCAACACCCTGTGGGTATCGGCGCTGGGCATCGTCGCGGCCACCCTCCTGGGCACGCTGATCGGCATCGCCCGCCTGTCGTCGAACTGGCTGCTGGCGCGGCTCGCCTCGGCCTACGTCGAGACGGTGCGCAACGTGCCGCTGCTGCTGCAGCTGTTCGTGTGGTACGGCATGCTCACCGAGCTGCTGCCGCCGGTGCGCGAGGCGATCGCCTTCGGCGACCTGGTGTTCCTGAGCCAGCGCGGGCTGCGCTATGCGTGGCCGCAACCCGCGCCCGGCTGGAGCGCCGCCGGCTGGGGGCTGGCCGCCGCGGTGGCGGGCGTGCTCGCCTGGCGCTGGCTCGCCGCGCGCCGGCAGCAGGCCACCGGCGCGCAGTGGCCCCTGCTGTGGCCGGCGCTGGCGATGCTCGCCGGCCTGCCGCTGGCCGGCTGGCTGCTGGGCGGCGCACCCACCGCGCTCGAGCGGCCGGTGCTCGGCGGCTTCGACTTCCAGGGCGGCAAGGCCCTCTCGCCCGAGTTCGTCGCGCTGCTGGCGGGCCTGAGCACCTACACCGCGGCCTTCATCGCCGAAGTGGTACGCGGCGGCCTGCTGGCGGTGGACCGCGGGCAGGACGAGGCGGCCATGGCGCTCGGCCTGAGGCCGGGCCAGCGCCTGCGCCTGGTCACCCTGCCGCAGGCGCTGCGTGTGATCGTCCCGCCGCTGACCAGCCAGTACCTCAACCTGACCAAGAACTCCTCGCTGGCCGTGGCCATCGGCTACCCCGACCTGCTGGCGGTGGCCAACACCACCATGAACCAGACCGGCCAGGCGATCGAGGCGATCGCCATCGTCATGGCGGTCTACCTCTCGATCAGCCTGGCGATCTCGCTGCTGATGAACTGGTACGACGCGCGGCTGCGCCTCACGGAACGGTGACGCCATGTCGTGGCTGCGCACCCGCCTGTTCTCCACGCCGCTGAACGCGGCGCTCACCATGGTCCTGCTCGCGCTGCTGGCCTGGGGCCTGCCCCCGGCGCTGCGCTGGCTGGTGCTCGACGCGGTCTGGGGCAAGGCGCCGGCGGCCGCCTGCGACGCGGTGCGCGGCCACGGGGCCTGCTGGGCGGTGGTGGCCGAGAAGTACCGCTTCATGCTCTTCGGGGTGTACCCGTACGCGCTGCAGTGGCGCCCGGCCGCCGTGGTGGCGCTGCTCACCGCGCTGCTGGCGGTCTCGGGCGTGAAGGCGCTCTGGCGCCCCTGGCTGGCCGCGGTCTGGGCCGCCGGCATCGCCCTCACCTTCTGGCTGATGAGCGGCGGCCTCGGCCTGGAGCCGGTGCGCACCGAGCAGTGGGGCGGCCTGCCGGTGACCCTGATCCTGGCCATCTTCGGCGCGGCCTTCGCCTTCCCGCTCGGGGTGCTGCTCGCCCTGGGCCGGCGCTCGCGGCTGCCCGTGGTGCGCGCGCTCTCGGTGGTGTACATCGAGGCGGTGCGCGGCGTGCCGCTGATCACCCTGCTGTTCATGGCCTCGGTGATGTTCGCCCTGTTCCTGCCCGAGGGGATGCGCATCGAGCAGCTGCTGCGCGCGCAGGTCGCCATCATCCTGTTCGTGGCCGCCTATCTCGCCGAGGCGGTGCGCGGCGGGCTGCAGGCGGTGCCGCGCGGCCAGTACGAGGCGGCCGAGGCGCTCGGGCTGGGCTACTGGAAGGCCACCGCGCTGGTGATCCTGCCGCAGGCGCTGCGCGTCGCCATCCCTTCCATCGTCAACAGCTTCATCTCGCTGTTCAAGGACACCTCGCTGGTGGTGATCATCGCCATCTTCGATTTCGCCTACGCGGTGAAGAAATCGGTGGAGACCGACTTCGCCTGGAAGAAATACTTCATCGAGGCGTTCCTGTTCTCGATCCTCGTGTACTGGATCTACTGCTTCGCCATGTCGAAGTACAGCCAGCGGCTCGAGCGCGAGCTCGCGCGCGGCACCCGCCGCTGAGCGCCGCGGCCGATCGAGCACGCCCCGAGCGCAGGCACCCGAGCGCAGGCACCCGACCCGGACACCCCGACCCAGGAAGCCCAACGATGCCCCACTCCCCCACGATCGGCCCGGATGCCGGCGCACCGGCGGCCGCCGGCGACGCGCCGGCCATCCTCATCGAGGGGCTGAGCAAGTGGTTCGGCGACTTCCAGGTGCTCAGGAACATCGACCTGCGCATCGCCCGCGGCGAGCGCATCGTGATCTGCGGCCCCTCGGGGTCGGGCAAGTCGACGCTGATCCGCTGCATCAACCGGCTCGAGCCGCACCAGCAGGGACGCATCGTGGTCAACGGCACCGAGCTCACCGACGACCTCAAGCGCATCGACGCAGTGCGCTCGAGCGTCGGCATGGTGTTCCAGCACTTCAACCTGTTCCCCCACCTCACCGTGCTCGAGAACTGCACGCTGGCGCCGATCTGGGTGCTCAGGCGCCCCCGGGCCGAGGCGCAGGCCGCCGCGATGCGGCTGCTCGAGCGGGTGCGCATCGCCGATCAGGCGCGCAAGTACCCGGGGCAGCTCTCCGGCGGCCAGCAGCAGCGCGTGGCGATCGCGCGCGCGCTGTGCATGAACCCCTCGATCATGCTGTTCGACGAGCCGACCTCGGCGCTCGACCCTGAGATGGTCAAGGAGGTGCTCGACACCATGATCATGCTGGCCGGCGAGGGCATGACCATGCTGTGCGTCACGCACGAGATGGGCTTCGCCAGGGCGGTCGCCGACCGGGTGATCTTCATGGACCAGGGCGAGATCGTGGAGCAGGATATCCCGGAGCGCTTCTTCGGCGCGCCGCGCAACGAGCGCACCCGGCAGTTCCTCAGCCAGGTGCTGCACCGCTGAGGTTCAGAACGGCCCGACCACCACGTCGAGCGCGTGGCGCACGTGCAGCGTGAGCGCGAGCGCGGCCTGGTCGTTCTCGCCGAGGATGCTCGCCGCCAGCGGCAGGTAGGCGCGCTCCTCGAACTGCGCGTGCGCGGCGTAGGTATCGCACAGCCGGCTGACGATGCCGCCGTCGAGCGCCGCCGGCTTGCCGCGCGCGATGCGCGTGAGCGCCGGCTCGATGGCCTTCCAGTCGGCCTCGATCTCGCGGTGCTCGCTGGTCAGGCGCGAGGCCAGTGCGGCCACCAGCGCCGCTTCGTCGCCCCGGGCGGCGCTGCGCGCGACCGCCGGGAACAGCGCCTCCTCTTCCTCGGCATGATGCTCGAACACCGCGTCGCGGAAGAAGCGCAGCAGCTCGGCGGCCGTCTCGCGCGCCGCGCGCGACTCGGCCCCCGGCTGCGCCAGGCGCCCCGGCAGGGCGCGCAGCTGCTCGAGCCGCAGCAGGATGCCGGCATGGCTCTGCGAGAAGTCGTGCAGCGGCTGATCGCGCCGGCCGGCCGGCGCCGCGGGGGCGGGTGCGGGGGGCTGGATGGCCATGTCAGAGCGCGAAGATCTTGCCCGGATTGAGGATGTTGTCCGGATCGAGCGCGCGCTTGATCCGGCGCATCAGATCGAGCGCATCGTCTCCGGCCTCCTCCTCGAGGAAGCGCATCTTGTGCAGGCCCACGCCGTGCTCGCCGGTGCAGGTGCCGTCCATGGACAGCGCCAGGCGCACGATGGCGTCGTTCAGCCGCTCGGCCTCGGCCATCTCCGCCGGGTCGTCGGGATCGATGACCAGCATCGAATGGAAGTTGCCGTCGCCGACGTGGCCGACGATCATGGTCGGGAAGCTCGCGCTGTCGAGGATGCGCCGCGCGCCGGTGATGGATTCGCTCAGCCGCGAGATCGGCACGCAGGTGTCGGTGGTGATCGCGCGGGCGCCCGGGCGCACCTGCAGCCCGGCGAAATAGACGTTGTGCCGCGCGGTCCACAGGCGCGTGCGGTCCTCCGGGCGCGTCGCCCATTCGAAGTCCTGGCCGCCGAGCTCGTGCGCGATCTGCTGCGCCAGCTCCGCCTGCTCGTGCACCGAGGTCTCGCTGCCGTGGAATTCGAAGAACAGCGTCGGCGCCTCGCGCAGCGTGGTGTGGCTGTAGGCGTTGATGGCGCGGATCGAGCGCTCGCAGACGTACTCGCAGCGCGCCACCGGCACGCCGAGCTGGATGATGCGGATCACCGCGTCGATGGCCTGCGCCAGGCTCGGAAAGCTCACCACCGCCGCCGACATCGCCTCGGGCACCGGGTACAGGCGCACCGTGACCTCGGTGATCACCCCCAGCGTGCCCTCGGAGCCGACGAACAGGCGCGTGAGGTCGTAGCCCGCCGAAGACTTCTTCGCGCGGCTCGCCGTGCGCACCACCTTGCCGTCGGCGGTGACCACCGTGAGGCCGAGCACGTTCTCCTTCATCGTGCCGTAGCGCACCGCATTCGTGCCCGAGGCACGCGTGGCCGCCATGCCGCCCAGGCTGGCATCGGCGCCCGGATCGATCGGGAAGAACAGGCCGGTGGACTTCAGCGCCTCGTTGAGCTGCTTGCGCGTGACCCCGGCCTGCACCGTGGCCGTGAGGTCTTCGGCGTTGATCGCCAGCACGCGGTTCATGCGCGACACGTCGATCGAGATGCCGCCGTGCACCGCCAGCAGGTGCCCCTCGAGCGAAGAGCCGACCCCGTAGGCGATGACCGGGACGCGCCGGGCGCGGCACTGCGCGACGACCTCCGCGACCTCCTCGGTGGTGTGGGCGAACACCACTGCGTCGGGCGGCGTGGGAGGAAACGGCGATTCGTCGCGGCCATGGTGCTCGCACACCGCGGCTGCGGTGCTGAAGCGTTCGCCGAAGCGCTCGCGCAGCGACGCCGCCAGGGCCTCGGGCAGCGGCCTGCGCAGTGCCTCGGGAAAAGCCTGCGGATGGTTCATGCCGACCTCCGGATCTAGGAGTCCGTCGGAGTCGAAGCCGGTCCGCGCCGGGTCGCGGCGCCTGCGGCCAGCCGCAGCGTGACGCGCGTCACCGACTTCTCGAAGAAATGGTATCCCGAACCGCCCTCGGCGAGCATCTCCAGCAGCGTATCCGGATCGGTGACCCGGGTGCCGCCGAGCACGGTGACGCCGCGCCGCACATACGGCGGCGTGAACAGCGTCGCGGTCGGCCCGACCACCGCGGCCTCGGCGCCCGGACGCAGCAGGTGCAGCAGCCCATCGAGGCTGCCGTTGACCAGGGCGGTGCCGGTGGTGATGAACACGTCGGCGTGCGGCACCACCTCGGGCGCCCGGTCGGCGGGCACGTAGTAGGGCATCTCGTCGGGCTTGAGCGTGGCCGGGTCCATCTCCAGCACGTTGAACGGCTGGTGACGCCGGCGCAGCTCGCGCATGTAGGGCGGGAAGGCGCCGACCAGCGCCACCCGGGCGCCGGCGGGGATGTCCAGCTCCTCGAAGGCGTCGCCTTCGTGCTGCACCACGCCCGGGGCCAGCCCGTCGCGCTGCCACAGCGTCTCGGCCAGCGCATTCAGGGTGGCGATGGCCAGCGCCCGGCGCAGGTCGAGCCCGCGGTAGAGGTCGTCGAGCAACTCGCGCACCGGCTTGCCGGCGAGCTTGCCCGGCGTGGGCATGGCCCGCGCCGAGCTCGGGCAGCACACCGCCTCGGGGACGCTGCGGATCGGCGTCGCGCACAGCCCGCCGACGCCGTTCACGAGCTTCACGCCGGTGAAGAACAGGCCGAGCACGGCACGCTCCACGCGCAGGGCATCCAGCTCGGGGCCGAGCCGCTCGGCCACCGCGCGATGCAGCTCGGCCAGCAGCGGCGGCTGGACGCCGGCCGCGGGCGTGCGGCCGGCAGCCGGCGCCGCGACGCCTGCCGAGGATGCCGCAGCGCCCGCCGCGGATGCCGGCGCAGGCTCGCGCTGGAGAGTGAGGGTATTGGTGTCCGTGCTCATGATCCGGTTCCCGTCAGGGTTGAGGGCTATCGATGAAGATTACTCTTGTATATTGCTTTTTGCATCGAGCGTACACTCGGAATCTTCGCATCAGTGCACGCCGGAGACCACCGCCATGGGATACCGACTCTCGAAGATCGCCACGCGCACCGGCGACGACGGCACCACCGGCCTCGGCGACGGCAGCCGCACGCACAAGGGCGGCCCGCGCATCCAGGCGATCGGCGAGGTCGACGAGCTGAACAGCACCATCGGGCTGCTGCTCACCGAAGAGCTGCCCGAGGCGGTGCGCACGCAGCTCCTGGCCATCCAGCAGGACCTCTTCGACCTGGGCGGAGAGCTGTGCATCCCGGGCTTCGAGAACGTGCGCGACAGCCAGGTCGCGCAGCTCGACGCATGGCTGGAGAGCCACAATGCCGCGCTGCCGCGCCTGCAGGAATTCGTGCTGCCGGGCGGCTCGCGCGCCGCCGCGTTCGCGCACCTGGCGCGCACCGTGTGCCGGCGTGCCGAGCGCGCGGTGGTGGCGCTCGGGCGGGCCGAAACCGTGCGGCCGACCTGCCGCCAGTATCTCAACCGCCTGTCCGACCTGATGTTCGTGCTCGCCCGCGTGCTCAACCGGCATGCCGGCGTAGGCGACGTGATGTGGCAGAAGGATCAGGCGTCGCGTGCGGCTTCGAGGTAGGACACCAGCTTGGCGCTGGTCTGGCGCAGCCGCTCCGAGAGCAGCTGCACCAGCTTGAGCAGGATCTTGTTGCCCAGCTTGGGCTCCTCGCCGAGCACCAGCATGAGGGCGTCGCGCGTGAGCACCGCGATGCGGCTGTTCTCGAGCGTGACGCACGAGGCGAAGCGCGGCTCGCCGTCGAACATCGACATCTCGCCCAGCGAATGGCCGGAGTGCGCCACGGCGATGCGCGAGGGATAGTTGTAGCGGTTGCGCCGCAGGACATCGACCATGCCCTGCATCAGCAGCATCATGAAGTCGCCCGTCTCGCCTTCATTGATGACGGTGACCCCCGGAGGCGCCTCGTAGACGTACATGAAGGTGCCGAGCTTGCGCGTCTCGGCCATGTCAAGCCCCGAGAACAGCGGCGTCTTGGCCATCAGCGCGTGGATCTGGTCGGCGAACTCGCTGGCCCGCCCGACCGGACGCAGCCCCAGCGCCAGCAGGCGTTCATGGGGAGTACGCTTGCCCGACGCCGCTGCGGCGGATGTCGTCGGGGGCGAAGTCGCGCCTTGAACCGCTTCCATGGCTATCTCCGGTGACTCCACGTTTTTAGCATGATACCTGCGCCGCGGGCCGGCGCGCCCGCCGGCCGCGGGGCGCGTGCCGACCGGCGGCCCGGGAGTCTGCCCTCACTCCTCGTCGGCCTCGACGAGGCGGCGTTTGCGCACGCCCTCGGCCAAGACGTCGAGCACACCCACCGTGTCGTCCCAGCCGATGCAGCCGTCGGTGATGCTCTGGCCGTAGACCAGCGGCCTGCCGGGGGTGAGGTCCTGGCGGCCGGCGAGCAGGTGGCTCTCGATCATCACCCCGAAGATGCGCGTGTCGCCGCCGGCCACCTGGCGCGCGATGTCGGCGGCCACCGGCACCTGGTTCTCGGGCTTCTTCTGGCTGTTGCCGTGGCTCGCATCGATCATCAGCCGGCAGGCCAGTGCCGCGGCGGCCGCCTCGCGGCAGGCGGCGTCGACGCTGGCGGCGTCGAAGTTCGGCTGGCGGCCCCCGCGCAGGATCACGTGGCAGTCCTCGTTGCCGTTGGTCGAGACGATCGCCGAGTGCCCGCCCTTGGTCACCGACAGGAAATGATGCGGCTGCGAGGCGGCCTTGATGGCGTCGAAGGCGATCTTGAGGCTGCCGTCGGTGCCGTTCTTGAAGCCGACCGGGCACGACAGGCCGGAGGCCAGCTCGCGATGGACCTGCGACTCGGTGGTACGCGCGCCGATCGCCCCCCACGCGATCAGGTCGGCGATGTACTGCGGTGTGATCATGTCGAGGAACTCGGTCCCGGCGGGCACCCCGAGCTCGTTGATGTCGAGCAGCAGCTCGCGCGCATGGCGCAGCCCCTTGTTGATATCGAAGCTGTCGTCGAGATCGGGGTCGTTGATCAGCCCCTTCCAGCCCACCGTCGTGCGCGGCTTCTCGAAGTACACGCGCATGACGATCTCCAGCTCGGGCGCCAGCCGCTCGCGCTCGGCGCGCAGCCGTCCGGCGTATTCGCGCGCCGCATCGGGGTTGTGGATGGAGCACGGCCCCACCACCACCACCAGCCGGTCGTCCATGCCGTGGAGGATGCGGTGGATCGCCTGGCGCGTGCCCGCGGTGGTGGCCGCGGCCCCCTCGCTGATCGGGAACTCGCGCAGCAGGTGTGAGGGAGGCGCGAGCTCCTTGATCGCGCGGATTCGCAGGTCGTCGGTGGTGATGGGGCTCATGATGGCTTCGGTCGGGGCTGGTGGGTGGGGCAAAAAAAAAACCGCCGGGCGGGGCCGGCGGTCGGATCGGATTCGGTTCGCTGCTTCAGGTCTTCGAACGTGCTCCCGACTCGTCCCGCCGGCGGCAGGAAAAGCCGTAAAAGAAGAAGCCGAAGAACCAGGGAGTGCGGTGCAGCATTTTTTTAGTTTACGGCCTCCCGGCGCCGACCGCAAGCGGCCGTACGCGCGGGATCCAGTAGCCCAGGATGGCCGCGCCCAGGAAGGCGAGCCAGGCCGAGGCGCCGATGCCGGCCGCCAGCGTCGCGGCGGCGGTCACCGCGGACAGCAGGGCCGGCCCGCCGGTTCCCCCGATGTCGGACAGCAGCCGCCACACGCCCAGGAAATGGGCGCGCCCGCGCGCCGGCGAGTGGTCGGCGCCGAGGGTCATCACGATGCCCGAGCCGAGGCCGTTGCCGAAGCCGACCAGCAGCGAGGCGAGCAGGAAAGGGATCACCGACGCGGTGAAGGGGATCGTCAGCAGCGCCACGCCCATGATCGCCATGCACGGCACCGCCACCCAGTTGCGGCCCTTGGTGTCCATCAGCTTGCCGGCCGGATAGAACACCAGCATGTCGGCGGCGCTCGACAGGCCGTAGACCAGCGAGGCGCGGGCGGCATCCAGGCCGATGTGCTCGGCCCACAGCGGGATGATCGCCTGGCGCGAGGCGCGCACGGCGCTGATCATCACGATCCCCATCCCCACGGTGAGGAACACCTTGCGGTGGGTCGCCATGATGGAGCGCAGCGTCGGCTCCGCCGCGGGCACGGCCGCGCCGCCCGGTGCGCCGCCCGGTGCGCCGCTTGATGCGCCGCTCCCCGTGCCGCCCGCAGCGCCGCCGGCCGCGCTGCTCTCCGCCGCGCCCGCGCCCGCGCCGGCGCCGCCGTCGCCCGGCAGATCGGCCATGCGGACCGCCAGCATCGCCGAGGCCAGCAGGGCCGCCATGCCCACCCACCAGGCACCCGACAGGCCGATGAAGTGGATCAGCCCGGCCGCCGCGAACGGCCCGATGAACAGGCCGATGCGCATCACGCCGCCGAGGGTCGACAGCGCCCGGGCGCGCAGGTAGAGCGGCACCGCCTCGGTGAGGTAGCTCAGGCGCGCCAAGTTGAACACGGCCGCCGACATGCCCACCATCACGATGCCGGTGGCGAAGCTGCCGATGCCCGGCGCCAGCAGGCACAGCAGCATGCCCAGCGCGCACCAGATCGACGCTCCGACGATGGCGCGGCGCTCGCCGTAGCGCGCGGTGATCAGCGAGGCGGGAAGGTTGCTGGCCAGCGAGCCGATGCCGATCAGGGTGACCACCAGGGCCGCCAGCGACACCGAGCCGCCGAGGTCGCGCACGCTCAGCGGCACGGCGGGCAGGATCGCGCCTTCTCCCAGCCCGAACAGGAAGGAGGGACCGAAGGCAGGAACGGCAATCTTCCTGAGGCTGAAGGGCGCCGGGGACACGCCCGCGAAGATAACATTCCAGCTCCGATCCCCGGAGAAGGCCATGGACTTCGACGACCGTTGCGTGATGGTGACCGGCGCCACCGGCAACCTCGGGCGCGCGGTGGCCGCCGCGTTCGCCGATCGCGGCGCACGGCTGGTGCTGCTCGGCTCGCGGCCGGAGAGCCTGCGCCAGGCGTTCGGCAACGGCGACGAGCGGCGCATGCTGGTGCCGGTCGACCTGCTCGACCAGGGCCAGGTCGATGCGGCGGTGGCCTCGGCCGTCGCGCGCTTCGGGCACATCGACGTGCTGTGCAACCTCGCCGGCGGCTTCCGCATGGGCCAGGCGGTGCACGAGACGCCGGACGCCGGCTGGACCTTCCTCATGGACCTCAACGTGCGCACCCTGGTGCACGCGGCGCACGCCGTGGTGCCGCGCATGATCGAGGCCGGCGGGGGGCGCATCGTCAACGTCGGCGCCTACGCCGCGCAGAAGGGCGCGGCCGGCATGGGCGCCTACGTGGCCTCGAAGGCGGCGGTGATCCGCATCACCGAGACGCTGTCGGCGGAGCTGCGCGAGCGCGGCATCAACGTGAACTGCGTGCTGCCCACGGTCATCGATACGCCCGAGAACCGCGCGGCGATGCCCGCGGCCGACTCGGCGCGCTGGGTGGCGCCCGCCGACCTCGCGCAGGTGATCGCCTTCCTCGCCTCGGACGCCGCGCGCGCGATCCATGGCGCGGCGCTGCCGGTGACCGGCCTGAGCTGAGCGGCCGCGGCGGGCGCTCCGCCCGCGCTATCCGAGCAGCAGCGTATCGTCCGAGAGCGTCTCGCCGCGCACCCGCTCGAACATCGCGAGCAGGTCGGCCACCTCGAGCCCCTTGCGCTGCTCCCCGGCCACATCGAGCACCACCTGCCCCTGGTGCAGCATCACCGTGCGCTCGCCGGCATCGAGCGCCTGGCGCATGCTGTGGGTGACCATCATGGTCGTGAGCCGGTGCTCGGCGACGATGCGCACCGTGAGCGCGAGCACGAACTCGGCGGTGCGCGGATCGAGCGCGGCGGTGTGCTCGTCGAGCAGCAGGATGCGCGAGGGCCGCAGCGTGGCCATGAGCAGGCTCACCGCCTGGCGCTGGCCGCCCGAGAGCAGTCCGATGCGGTCGGACAGGCGGTTCTCCAGCCCCAGGCCGAGGCCGGCGAGCCGGGCGCGGTACTCCTCGCGGCGCGCCGCCTTCACCGCGCGCCCGAAGCCGCGGCGCGCGCCGCGCAGGTCGGCCAGCGCCATGTTCTCCTCGATGCTGAGGTCTTCGCAGGTGCCGGCCATGGGGTCCTGGAACACGCGCGCCACCTGGCCGGCGCGCTCCCATACCGGCCGGCGGGTGACGTCGACCCCGTCGATCTCGACGCGGCCGCTGTCGACCGCCGTCTCGCCCGACACCGCGTTGAGCAGGGTCGACTTGCCCGCGCCGTTGGAGCCGATCACGGTGACGAACTGCCCGCGCGGGATCTCCAGCGTCAGGCCGCGCAGGGCCCGCGTCTCGATCGGCGTGCCGCGGTTGAAGGTGAGGTGCAGGTCGTGCACGCCTATCATCGCGCGCCTCCCCGGCCGGCGGCGCGGCGCCTGAGCATGGGCAGCACCAGCGCGATCGCCACCAGCACCGCGGTGATCAGGTTGAGGTCCTGGGCCTGCAGGCCGATGAACTCGCTGTTGAGCGCCAGCGCGACGAAGAAGCGGTAGACGATCGCGCCCAGGATGACCGCGAGCGTGGCCAGCACCAGCCGGCGCGAGGGCAGGATGTTCTCGCCGACGATCACCGCGGCGAGGCCGATCACGATGGTACCCACCCCCATCGAGATGTCGGCGCCGCCCTGGGTCTGCGCGAACAGCGCGCCGGCCAGCCCGACCAGCGCGTTGGACAGCGCCATGCCGCCGAGCACCATGCCTCCGGTGTTCACGCCCTGGGCGCGCGTCATGCGGCCGTTGGAGCCGGTGGCGCGCATCGCCAGGCCGGCCTGGGTGGAGAAGAACCAGTCGACCAGCAGCTTCGCCGCCAGCACGATCGCCGCCAGCAGCAGGGGGCGGAACACGTAGTCGGCGAGCGCGCCCGGCTGCAGCGCGACGAAGACCGTGGGCTCGGCGATCAGCGGCACGTTGGGCCGCCCCATGACGCGCAGGTTGATCGAGTAGAGCGCGGTCATCACCAGGATGCTGGCGAGCAGATCCATGATGCGCAGCCGCACGTTGAGCCATCCGGTGACCAGGCCGGCCACGGCGCCCGCGGCCACCGCGGCCAGGGTCGCGCTGAACGGATCGGCGCCGGCCGCGATGAGCGTCGCGGCCACCGCCCCGCCCAGCGGGAAGCTGCCGTCGACGGTGAGGTCGGGGAAGCGCAGGATGCGGAACGAGATCAGCACGCCCAGCGCGACCAGCGCAAAGACCAGGCCGATCTCGAACGCGCCGAGCAGGGTGTAGAGCGACATGGCGAAACCGATCAGGCAGCCGGCTCGTCAGATCGGGACGTTCTCACTCCACGATCTTCGCGGCCGACTTCAGCAGCGCCTCCGGCAGCTTCGCCCCCTGCCTGGCGGCCGCGCCCGGGTTCACGTACAGCTCGAGCCTGGAGCTGGTCTCCGAGGCGATGTTGCCCGGGCGCTCGCCCCCGAGCACGCGCGCCACCATCCTGCCGGTCTGCATGCCGAGGTCGCGGTAGTTCACGCCGAGCGCGGCGATCGCGCCCCGCTTGACGCTGTCGGTGTCCGAGGCCACGAGCGGGATCTTGGCATCGTTGCCCACCTTGACCAGCGCCTCGTAGGCCGACACCACGTTGTTGTCGGTGCTGGTGTAGATCACGTCGACCTTGCCGATCAGGCTGCGCGCGGCCGAGCCGACGTCCACCGTGCGCGGGGCGGCCGCCTCGACCAGCGTCATGCCGGACTTCGGCAGCAGCTCGCGCAGCTGCTTGACCACCACCACCGAGTTGGCCTCCCCCGGGTTGTAGACCATGCCCACCCGCTTGGCGCCGGGCACCACCTGGCGGATCAGCTCGATCTGCCTGCCGAGCTCGAGCAGGTCCGACACGCCGCTGACGTTGGTGCCCGAGGGCGCCATCGAGGGCACGAGCTGCGCCGCCACCGGATCGGTGACGGCCGAATAGATGACCGGGATCTGCCGGGTGGCCGCCACCACCGCCTGCGCCGAAGGCGTGGCGATGGCCACGATCACGTCGGGCTTGTCGCCGATGAACTTGCGCGCGATCTGCGCGGCAGTGCCGGTGTTGCCCTGCGCGCTCTGGTACTGCCACTTCAGGTTCTTGCCGTCCACGAAGCCGGCCTGCGCCAGCGCCTCCTTCACGCCGTCGCGCACTGCATCGAGCGCGGGATGCTCGACGATCGCGGTCACGGCGACCGACTTCTGCTGGGCGGCGGCCGGGGCGGTGAACGACACGGACAGCGCGAGGGCGCCGGCAACGGCGGAAAGGGACTGGGCGAGCTTCACGACGCGGCTCCTGGATTCGAGGGGTCGGGCTGGAATGCCGCGAGTCTAACCTGCTGCCGGGGGCCGTCCTGGCGTACGCAGGTCCGACATCACGGGCGGTACGTAGCGGTAGCCCCGGTACAGAAGCACCCAGTCGATACGGAGAACGACTTGCCCCTGCGGCGAATCGGGCGTCCAATCTCCGCATGAATGGCGGAGAAAATCGCTATCCCTTCGACGACGAGCAGGTGGGCGGCCATCGCCAGGTGCTCGCTTGACACCGCGCTCCGCGATATCAACGAATTGCCGGCGCTGGGCGTGCTGAAGAAACTGCCGGGCGCGGCGGACGCAGCACGGGCTACGAGCTGGCGGCACAGCCATGACGAATACCCGAAACTCCCGACATATCGCAGTCCTGGGCGCCGGCTTCGCCGGCCTGTCGACGATCCGCGAGCTGCGTCGTCGCGACCCCGCGGCTGAGATCACGCTGATCGCACCACGCCCGGAGCTGCACTACCTTCCAGGCATCATCTGGATCCCGAGCGGCTTGCGCCGCCGGGAGGATCTGATCGTGCCATTGGACAACTTTCTGCAGCGCCAGCGCGTGCGCTTCGTCTCTGCGGAGGTCACGGGCCTGGCCGACGGCGGCCGCACGGTGCACACGACCGTCGGTGATGTCGACAACGACGGTCTGGTACTCGCCACCGGTGGACGCTTCCTCAAGAGGCTGCCCGGCATCGAGCATGCCATCACGCCATGCGAAGGTATCGCAGCGGCGGAACGCGTCCGCGATCGTTTGCGCGAAATGACGGGCGGCACGATCGCCGTCGGATTCGCAGGCAATCCCAACGAGCCCGGTGCGGTGCGCGGAGGTCCCATGTTCGAGTTCCTGTTCGGCATCGACGCGCAACTCGAACGGGAAGGACGGCGCCGGCAATTCGAGCTCGTCTTCTTCAATCCGTCCCCCGAGCCCGGCAACCGTCTCGGCATGAAGGCCGTGAGGCACCTGCTCCAGGAAATGGAGCGGCGGGTCATCCGGACCCACCTGGGCCACAAGCTGGTGCGATTCGAAGCCGACCGGGTCGTGACGGAAGGTGGATCGTTCGCGGCGGACCTGATCCTCTTCATGCCGGGCATGACCGGCAACGCCTGGTTCGATGCAACGACGCTCCCCCGGTCCCCGGGCGGTCTGGTGCAGGCCGACGCACATTGCCGGGTGCCAGGCTTCGAGCGCGTGGTCGTGGTCGGGGACTCGGGCAGCTTCCCCGGCCCGGGCTGGTTGCCCAAGCAGGCTCATATGGCGGACCTGCAAGCCAGGGCCGCAGCAGCCAATCTGCTCGCCGACCTGGACGGCCGCCCATCGAGCGAGACCTTCCGCATCGAGCTGATCTGCATCGTGGATGCGATCGATCGCGGAACTCTGGTGTGGCGCACGCCGGAGCGCAACCTGCTGCTGCCGCCCACCCGCCTTTTCCACTGGGCCAAGCGTGGTTTCGAGTGGAACTACCTCAGGCAGTATCGGTGAGAGCCCGATCCATCCACTGACGCCTCGGGCCCTGCGGCGCGGCAAGCTGCGGGGATCGAGCCGGTCCTGGACTATGATCATCGCAGCGGCAAGGCCTCCACGGCATCCGGGCGCAGCTCCTTGCATCCGGCGACGCACGAACGCGCAGGTAGCCATCGGCGAGCGTATCCGCGATGTGCAGACGATCTCCAGGCAGGCGGCTCGCACCCGGGCCTCGACCGACGTCGGCCCTGCGGCTCGACGCAGCTTGCCTGCTTCATGCCATCAGCCCATTGCTGTGGCTGCCACAGGCAGCATCGATTGCGCTGGGTGTGTCACGCCTGCAGAGCGGCGCAGGCCTGAACGGCGTCTTGTGGCCGGCGGCGGGCATCGTACTCGCCGGCGTGCTGCGCGCCTGGCTCGAAGCGTGGAGCGCCGGGCGCATGTTCGACACGGCGCGCGAGCACCTGAGCCGCTGGCGCGGCCGTGCCGTCGCTGCATTGGCGGCACGTTCTCCGCTGGATCGCGCCCGCGTGCACGCCGGTGCTGCGGCGAGCGCGCTGGCAGAGCAGGCCGAGGCGATTCTCCCCTGGCAGACGCGCTACCGCGGCGCCATCTGGCGTGTGCGCCTCATGCCCGCGCTGATCCTGATGCCCGTGGCCTGGTATTCCTGGGTCGCGGCGGCGGTGCTCGTGCTGGCAGCACCGCTCATCCCCATGTTCATGGTGATCGTGGGTTGGCGCGCCCGTGCCGCCAGCGAGGCGCAGTGGCTGCAGATGGGCAGCATGAATGCGTTCCTGCTCGATCGCCTGCGTGGCCTGTCGACGCTGCGCGCACTGGGCAGCGTGGAGACCACGGCTCGCCGCCTGCGCGCCAGCGCCGAGGATTTGCGTCATCGCACCATGCGCGTGCTGCGCATCGCGTTCCTGTCTTCGGCGGTGCTGGAGCTTTTCGCGGCGCTGGGTGTGGCAATGGTGGCCGTCTACGTCGGGTTTCATCTGCTGGGGTATCTGGATTTCGGCGCCTGGGGCCGGCGTCTCAGCCTCGCGGAAGGGCTGTTCGTCCTGTTGCTGGCGCCAGCCTTCTTCGAACCCTTGAGAGAGCTGGCCTCGGTCTGGCATGACCGCGCCGCCGGCATGGCGGCGATGGATGCCCTGGAGCGGCTCAATGCGGACGGGTTGCCGTTGCCGGACGACGAGCCTGCGGCTCAGCCTGCGCGGCAGGCTTTGGCGGGTAGTTCCGAACAGGATGGTGCGCGCGCTCGTCCGCCGCGCATCAGGGTCGAGAACCTCGCATTCGGGTTTTCCGGCGAGGCCCCCGTTTTCCGGGACTTTGCGCTGGACGTGAAGCCCGGCGAGCATGTCGCCCTGATGGGCGGCAGCGGGACGGGAAAAACCGTCCTGATGTCGCTGCTGGCCGGTTTGTTGCCGGCTTCGGCAGGCCGCATCGAAATCGGCGGCGCGGCGTTGACCGCCGGATCGGCACGCCTCTTGCGCAGCCGCATGGCCTGGATGGGGCAGCGCCCCCACGTATTTTCCGGATCGGTCCGGCACAACGTGGCCCTCGGGCGAGCGGGCGTAGAGGACACGCAGGTGCGCCGGGCGATCCGGTGGGCGCGGCTCGACGAGGTGGCGCAGGCCCATCCCGGCATCTCGCTCGGAGAAGGCGGGGCAGGCCTGTCGGGAGGCGAAGCCGCGCGTCTGGCGCTTGCCCGCCTGGCCGCTGCACCGCATGCCGATCTGCTGCTGGCGGACGAGCCGACGGCGCATCTGGACACCGAAACCGCCGGGCAGGTCATCGAGTCCCTCGCGGCCCTGGCCCAGGGGCGGACCCTGATCGTGGCCACTCACGATCCTGTGCTCGCCGCGCGCATGGACCGCGTCGTGCACCTTTCGGCGCCTGTCGATGCCGCAGAGCCGATCCCGGGAGGATGACGTGGAGCGTAGAAGCGCCCCGGCGCCGATCCTGCTGCCCGCGCTGCGGGCCATGCTCGCCGGGTCTTCGCGTCGCATGGCACTGGGCGCCGCGCTGTCGGCACTGGCGGTCCTCGCGGGCATGGGCCTGCTGGGCCTGTCGGGGTGGTTCATCGCCGCTGCTGCCATCGCCGGGCTGCAAGTGGCCAGCGCCCTGGCGTTCGACGTCTTCGCGCCTTCGGCCGGCATCCGCCTGCTGGCGCTGGGGCGCACCGCCGCCCGCTACGGTGAGCGGCTCGTCACGCACGATGCCGCGCTGGCCGCGTCGGCGCAGCTGCGCGAGCGCCTCTTCCGAGGGTGGGCGGGCACAGGGGACATCCGGGATCTGTTGCGCCGCCCGGCCCGGGCGCTGTTCCGACTGACCAGCGACCTCGACGCACTGGAGTCCCTTTATCTTCGCCTGCTGGTGCCTGCCGGCGCGGCACTGGGCGCCGCGTTCCTCGGCGCCGTGGTGCTCGGCATCATGGCGCCCTGGCTCGGCATCGCGCTGGGGAGCTGGGTGCTGGCCCTTGGCGCGTCCGTGGCCGCCGGGCTGTTCCTCCGTTCGCGCCTGCCCGCCGTGCGCCGTGCGCTGGTCACCGAGCGCCTGCGCGCCCAGGCCGTCGACCTGGTGTCGGGCCAGGCGGAGCTGGTCATGGCCGGCCGCCTGGCCGGCCAGTGCGATGCGCTGCAGCGAACAGACCGTCGCCTGGCGCGTGCCGACCGGCATCTGCACCGCCTGGACGTCATGGGTAGCGCCGTTTACGGCGTGGCCGGCAGCCTCACGGCGGCCCTCGTGCTTCTGGGCGTCGGCGCGCTGGTCGACCAGGGACGGCTCGGAACCGCCGGCGCAACGCTGGCCTTGCTGATCGCGCTGAGCGCGATGGAGCCGTTCGCAGCGCTCAGGCGAGGCGCCCTGGAAGCCGGGCGCACGTGGCTGGCGGCGCAACGGCTGTCGCCGCATTGCGGCGGTGCCCGGCCATCGTCTCCGCCCATCGAATCTGCCGAGCCGGGATATGCGATCACCCTGCGGCAGGTGTCGGTGCGCTATCCGGACAGCCCCGTGGACGCGCTGCAGTCCATCGCCCTGTCACTGGCACCCGGCGAACGGATCGCCGTGGTCGGTCCCAGCGGCTCGGGCAAGTCGACGCTGATGGCCCTGGCCGCAGGCGAACTGGCGCCGCGCCAGGGAACGATCCGATCACTGCCCCACGCCTGGCTGAGCCAACGCACCGATCTGTTCCAGGACAGCCTGCGCGACAACCTGCTGCTGGCCAATGCCGACGCCGACGACGCCTCCCTCTGGCGCGCGCTCGGGTCGGCAGGGCTCGCATCCGAGGTACGAGGCCTGCAGGCCGGGCTGGATACCCGGCTCGGAGAGGGCGGGCTGGGACTGTCGGGCGGACAGGCGCGCCGCCTGGCACTTGCGCGACTGCTGCTCCAACCCCGTTCCTTGTGGCTGCTCGACGAGCCGACCGAAGGGTTGGATGCCCTCACTGCCGCCGACGTGCTGGCGCGGCTCCATGCACTGGGCGCAGGGCGGGCGTGGCTCATGGCCACCCACCTGCGGCGCGAGGCTGCGCTTGCGGACCGCCTGCTGGTGCTGCGCAGCGGCCGGCTCGAAGCCGAATTTTCGCGAGGCAGCGCCGGCTTCGAAGCGGCATTGGCTGCATTGCGGCCCGACTGACCTGCTCGAGCGCGCGTCATTTCACGTCGATAGAGGAAACCGCCATGGACTTCGACATCGTCGGCCTGTCGCGATTGCAGTTCGCGATCACGGCGCTCTACCACTTCCTTTTCGTGCCGCTGACGCTGGGCTTGTCCATCGTGATTGCCATCATGGAAACGGTCTACGTGATGACGGACCGGGCCATCTGGCGCGACATGACCAGATTCTGGGGCGTGCTGTTCGGCATCAACTTCGCCATGGGCGTGGCCACGGGCATCGTGATGGAGTTCCAGTTCGGCATGAACTGGAGTTACTACAGCCATTACGTCGGCGACATCTTCGGCGCCCCGCTCGCTCTGGAGGGGCTGATGGCCTTCTTCCTGGAAGCGACCTTCGTCGGCCTGTTCTTCTTCGGCTGGGATCGGCTTTCCAAAGTGAAGCACCTGATCGTCACATGGTGCGTGGCGCTGGGCTCGAACTTCTCGGCGCTGTGGATCCTGATCGCCAACGGCTGGATGCAGAACCCGGTCGGCGCCCGGTTCAATCCGCAGACCATGCGCATGGAGATGACGGACTTCTTCGCCGTGCTCACCAACCCGGTGGCGCAGGCCAAGTTCGTGCACACCGCCTCCGCCGGCTACGTGACGGCTGCCATTTTCGTGCTCGGCATCTCGGCCTGGTATGTCCTCAAGGGACGGCATCTGCAGCTTGCCAAACGCTCCATGACGGTGGCGGCATCGTTCGGCCTCGCCTCCGCGCTGTCGGTGGTGGTGCTGGGCGACGAGAGCGGCTACCTCTCCACCGAGCACCAGAAGATGAAGCTGGCCGCCATCGAAGCGATGTGGAAGACCGAGCCCGCTCCGGCCGCGTTCACTGCCTTCGGCTTTCCTGACCAGGCAGCGCGAGAAACCCACTATGCGGTCCACATCCCGTGGGCCATGGGGCTGATCGGTACGCGCTCGCTGACGACCGAGATTCCCGGCATCGACGATCTGGTCGCCCGTGCCGAGACGCACATCCGGGACGGCATCGTGGCCTACGACGCCCTGCAGCAGATCCGCGCCGCAAAAGGCGGCGCGAGCGTCCCGCCCCAGGTGCAAGCCGCATTCGAGGAGCACGGGAATATGCTGGGCTATGCGCTGCTGCTCGAGCGTTACGTGGACGATCCCCGCCAGGCCACGCCCGAGCAGATCACCAAGGCCGCGTGGGACACCGTGCCGCGGGTGGCGCCCCTGTTCTGGATGTTCCGGTTGATGGTCGGCCTGGGCTTCTTCTTCATCCTGTTGACCGGCACGTTCTTCTGGCTGTCGGCGCGGCGCCGGCTGGATGCACACCGATGGCTGCTCGAGGTCGCCGTGTGGTCCATTCCCTTGCCCTGGATCGCCGCCGAGTGCGGCTGGATCGTGGCCGAGGTGGGACGCCAGCCTTGGGTCATCGAAGGCGTTCTGCCTACGGCCGTGGCCGTCTCGAACCTCGGCGCATCGACCGTGCTGCTCACGATCGCCGGCTTCGCGGCGATCTACACCGTCCTGCTCGTCATCGAGATGAAGCTGATGCTCGAGGCGATCCGCAAAGGCCCCGATGCCCATGCGCCGACCGGCATCGAAGGCCGGCCTGCCGGCTCCGTCGACCTGGCGCCTGCGCAGCAACACCCATGAGGAGAAACGAACATGATCCTCCACGAGCTGATCTCCTACGACGTCCTGCGCCTGACCTGGTGGGCACTGCTGGGGGTGCTGCTGGTCGGATTTGCCCTCACCGATGGCTTCGACCTGGGCACCGGCGCGCTCCTGCCCTTCGTGGCACGCAGCGACATCGAACGCCGCACCGCCATCAACACCATCGGCCCGGTCTGGGAGGGCAACCAGGTTTGGCTGATCCTCGGCGGCGGGGCCATCTTCGCGGCCTGGCCGCAGCTCTATGCGGTGTCGTTCTCGGGCTTCTATCTGGCGATGTTCGCCATCCTGTTCGCGCTCATCCTGCGGCCCGTGGCGTTCAAGTTCCGCAGCAAGCGAGAGGAGCCGGCATGGCGCAGCCGCTGGGACTGGGCCTTGTTCGTGGGCGGCTTCGTCCCGGCGCTGATCTTCGGCGTGGCGATGGGCAACGTGCTGCAGGGCGTGCCCTTCCGCATCGAGAAGGACATGCAGATCTTCTATGACGGATCGTTCTTCGGGCTGCTCAACCCCTTCGCCCTGCTGTGCGGCCTGGTCTCGGTCGCCATGCTGGTCATGCACGGTGCTGCCTGGCTGCAACTCAAGACGTCGGGCGCCGTAGCTGAACGCGCGCGCCGTTTCGGCATCGTGGCGGCACTGCTCACCGTGGCGCTGTATGCGGCGGCGGGCGTACTGCTGGCCAACTTCGTGACGGGGTATGCGATCACGAGCCACATCGACACCGCAGGCGCGTCAAACCCTCTGCTCAAGAGCGCCGTGGCGCAGGGCGGCGCCTGGCTCGCCAACTACACCTCCCACCCCACGCTGTGGGTGGTGCCGGCGCTGGGGCTGGCGGGCCCGGTGATCGCTGCCATCTGCCTGGCCGCCCGCTGCCCGCTGGCTGCCCTGCTCGCCGGAGGCGCCGGCATCACCGGGATCGTCACCAGCGTGGGGGTGTCCATGTTCCCCTTCATCCTGCCCTCATCGGTCGACCCCTCGGCCAGCCTGACGGTGTGGGACTCCTCGTCGAGCCATCTCACGCTGTTCATCATGCTCGTCTCGACAGTCATCTTCATGCCCCTCGTCCTGGCGTATACGAGTTGGGTGTTCTCGGTCCTGCGCGGCAAGGTCGACCCCGACGCCATCAAGGACGGCAAGAGCCATGCGTACTGAGCGTACACGCCACCATTCACAGGACACCGACCATGTGGTACTTCGCCTGGATTCTCGGCTTGCCTCTGGCGGCCGCCTTTGCCGTTCTCAATGCAATGTGGTTCGAGTTGATGGAAGACGAAGCGGCCCGACACGACCGCCCCAAATGCTGAGATTGACCGCTGCCGCCCGCGGCCGGTGGGTTGTCGTTGATCCGGCTGGCGAAAACTTCGACGACAAAACCGTTCGGCGTCCGTTCACAGGGCCCGCTCACACTACGAAGGATCGACGTACCTCAGCATCGTAGGCGGCACCTGGCGCACGAGCTCGCCGCGGTAGAGGAACACCCATTCGGAGTACCGGGCCTTGCCGGTGAATTCCGCATCCCGTTCCGCGAAGCCGGCGCGCTTGAGCGGAGTCGCGCCCGAGGTGCTGTACACGCCCATCACGCCGCCATCGGGCGCGATCACCAGGCCCCATTGCGGCCGGCCGGTCATGGGATCGGCGTAGACGCGCCGCAGATGCCGCCGCGCGGACAGCTGCCGCCGGTCGTCGAGCAGCGCCTGCAGGCTGTCCGGGTAGCGCTTGACCGGCCCGGGCGAGGTCTCGTAGTAGCTCGCAATGGCTCGGCGCATCTGATCGCCGACGAAAAGCAGCTCTTCCTCCCGGTCGCGCTGCCGCTGCATGGACCACAGCACGCCCTCGCCTGCGAGGACGCAGGCGCCCAGCGCCAGCCAGAAGAGCAGCACCAGGTAGCCCAGGCCCCGCTGCCGGCGCCGCGAGGCGCTACCATTCGCCATAGGCCCGGCCATCGCGCGCGACACCCTCGGCACCGCTCTTCACATCGAACACGGCACCCTTGAAACCCTTGGGGGGCGGCACCACGATCCAGCCCGCCGCGCCCCGCGCGACGGGATCCTCGGGGACCGCCCGAAGGTAGCGGCGCTCCACCAGCTCCTCCAGGGTCTCGGGATAGCGGCCCGTATCGGCGTAGTACTTGTCGATGGTGGAGCGCAGCGTCGCCAGGTTCTCCCGCAGCACCGCTTCCCTGGCCTTGTCGAGGCTGCCGAGGTAATGGGGCGCGACCAGCGACAGCAGCGTGGCCACGATGGCCAGTACCACCAGCAGCTCGATCAGGGTGAACCCGCGTCGCGCAGGCATCGGCCGGCCCTCGTCACCATTCGCGATACGGCACGCCGTTCAGGCCGACGCGGGGATCGAGCGAATACACGTCGTAGACGTCCCTGCCCTCGATCGGCTCCTCGTGCGAGGAGGCATAGGATCGCTTGCCCCACAGCCGCACCGCCGGCAGGTCGGGTTCGCTGCGCATGGGGTCGCGTGGAATCCGCCGCAGGAATCGCAAGCGGGCGCCCGCGGGATCACGCTGGTCGACGACGCCGTCGACCAATGCCTCCAGCGACGGCGGATATCCCGAATCGTCGGCCTTGCGCGGCACCCGCCCCTCGTCGGCGGCCTGCTTGTAGGCATCGATCGCCCGGCGCAGGCTCCTGAGCGACTCGCGCAATTCCTGCTCCTTGCCGCGGCGCACGACGACCTCGGTCATGGGGATCGCGATGCCGGCGAGGATGCCCACGAGCGCCAGTGTGACCAGCAGCTCGATCAGCGTGAAGCCGGCGCATCCGCGCCGCGCAGGGCGTCTCCCCGGCTTCATGGCGCCTTCTTGTCTTCGGGTGCCGCGGCCTCGCCGACGAACCGCAGCGGCCGCGTCCGCAGAACGTTCTCGGTGCCCGACCAGAACTCCAGCGCCTGCGCGTCGGGCCGCACGGTGCCGCGCACCAGGCGCGGCGTGATGGAGAGCACGATCTCGTTCTTGGACCGGCTGTCCACGGGCGCCGTGAACAGCCGCCCGACGATGGGCAGCTGGCTCAGGCCGGGGATGCCGCTGGAGGAGCTGCGGTCCTGGTCGTTGATCAGGCCCGCCAGGATCTGCGTCTGCCCGTCCTGCAGTCGCAGCACCGTGGATGCGTTGCGCGAGCCGATCTGGTAGGCCACGGTTCCCGTCGCGGTGGAGATCTGCTTGGCGATCGAGCTCACCTCCAGATTGACCTTGATGCCCACGTCCTGCGGCGGATGCACCGTCGGCTCGACGCTGAGCTTCAACCCCACGTCCAGGTACTGGACGCTCTCGGCGACGAAGCCGGTCGCGGTGGACGTCGTGGTGATCACCGGCACCTTGTCGCCGATCATGACCGTAGCCTTCTCGCGGTTGCGCACGCGCACGCGCGGGTTGGCCAGCAGGTTGGTGATCCCGCTGTCCTGCCGGAAGTTGAGCGTGGTGGCGGAGACCGATGCGCCCAGGCGAGAGGCATTCAATCCCCTGAGATCGGCCAGCGTCAGGTTGCCGCTGCCCGAGGCGAGCGGGACGAGCGAGAGCTGCGCGGGCCACTGGATGCCGAGATTGAGCAAGGCGTCCTGCTGGACTTCGAGCACCTCCATCTCCAGCATCACCTCCGGCTCGGCGAGATCGTGCAGCGCCACCAGCTTCTCGGCGAGCCGGACGGCCTCGGGGGTGTCGCGCATCACCAGGAGGTTGAGCTTCTCGTCGACCACCAGGTCGCGGGTCTTGAGCAGGGTCTTCAGCGTGGCCTGCATCTGGGCGGCGCTGGCGTCCTGCAGGTAGAAGGCCCGCACCACCAGGTCTTCGTAGTTCTTCTGCTTTTCTGGCGTGTCCGGATACACCAGCACCGCGCCGCCGCCCAGCAGCTTGCGGCGCAGCTGGCTGGTCCTCAGGATGAGGTCGATCGCCTCGTCCACATAGGCGTTGCGCAGGTACACCGTGGTCTTGAGGTCCGGGGAGATGTCCTTGTCGAGGATGAAGTTCAGGCCTGAGCTGCGCGAGAGGGCTTCGAAGATCATGCGCACGCTGGCATCCCGGAAGTCCAGGTGTATCGGCCTCGCTCCTGCAGGCCGCAGGACGGGCTCCTCGAACGTCCGCCTGGCCGATTCCCGCTCGATCTCGCCCTGGAGCTGCCGGGCCGGCACGAAGCCGGGATCCTCGGCCAGCACCCGGCGCAGATGCGCGAGCGCCAGTGCCTCGTCGCCCTTCAGGAACGCACCGCGCGCCTGCCCGACCGCTTCGGCATGCTCGCGCGCACGCGCCAGCTGCGCCAGCGCCTCCAGCGCCATGGGATGGGCAGGCTCCACCGCCAGGATGCGACGGTAGGCCGCTTCCGCGCCCTGTGCGTCGTGCTCCGCGCGGGCGCGCTGCGCGGTCGAGAGCATCCGGTCGACCCACGACGCCTGCTGCAGGCGGAGGTCCTTGAGGATGTCCGCCCGCTCCGGAGCCATCTGCGCGGCCTGTGCGAGCTTGGACAGCCCGGCCTCGGGCTGCCCTTCGCGCAGGAGGTGCACGCCTTCGCGGTGCAGGCGGTCCGCGGCGCAGCCCGCCAGCCCCGCCAGCAGCACGGCGCCCAGCAGCCTGCGCGCACGCGTCATCGGCCTTCTCCGACCAGCAGCGCCTGCTTCGCGGACAGCGGCAGATAGATGAACTGCAAGGCGCCCTGGTCGTCCTCACCCTCGAACAGGTAGTCTTCGCCGAGCTTCTCGCCCGCGCGCACCGCCAGCCCCTCGCCCGCGCGCGCCAGGTAGAACTCGGTCGCTTCACGCGGCCCGCCCGCCGTTTCCTGCCGGCCCAGGTAGCGAAACGGCAGAGGCGGCGCGACCGGCGCCGCGACGGCGGGGGGAGGCGGCGGCGCGGGGGGCGGCGGAGCCGGCACGGGAGGCTGCCAGGTCGTGACGGCGAAGGGATCGGCGTCACGACTCGCATGCCGGGCCTGCGCCTCGCTGTCCGCGCGGGGAACCAGCTCCAGCGCCGCGCTTTCCGGCGGCTGCGGCACCGGCGCAGCCGCTGCCGGCGCCGCCGCTGCGACGCGGCTTGCGCCGGGCAGGGCGCCGGCGATCTCGACCCGATCCCGGTCCTGGTGCCGATAGGTCCACGCGCTCGTGCCCAGCGTCGCCGCCAGGCAGAGCATCAGCCACCGGTGTCGCCGCGCGGCATCCATGGTCAGGGCGCTCCGAGAAACACCGAGAAGCGCAGCTCGCCGTCGATCCGGGCATCGCCGATGGACTGCCGGCTCAGGCGCATCGATTCGAGCGCGAGGGTCGCGTCGTCGCCCAGTGCACGCAGGATGAAGCGGCGCAGCTGCGGGTAGCTCCCCTTGGCGGTCACGGTGATGTCGAAACGGGCGATCGTCTCGCCGGGCTGCATCTCCAGGCGATAGCTCCCCTGCTCCAGCGCCAGCCGGCAAGCCTGTGCGGCACCGTGCAGCCGCGCCAGCGCATCCAATTGCGCCTGGCCCGACACGGGTGGCAGGCGGCCGTGCAACTGCGCGAGCGGCGTGGCCCCTCGTGGTGCAGCGGCTTGCGTGCGTTCGCGCGCGAGACGCTCGCGCAGGCCTGTCGACGCGCGTTGCAGCGAGGCGATGTCCTCCTGCGCGCGAGGCAGCAGATGCCCGTGGATGACGCCGGCAGCCAGCAGGAACAGCGCTCCCGCCACGCCGGCAGGTCCGAGTGCCGCGACAAGCCGGCGGCACCACCATCGCGTACGTTCCGCGAAGTGCACCGGCGCCATCAGTGCCCCCGCTCGGCGCCGGCCTGCCGGGTGCGCCAGCGCGCCACGATCGTGGCGCTCACGGGATGCTGGGGATCCTGGAGACGGACCTGGTGCGACTCGAGATCCGCACCGCTCAGCGCCGGGGCCTCGCCGAGCCGTTGCACGTACCCGAGCAGAACCTGCATGTCCTTGGCTTCGGCCTGGATGCGAACCTCGCCGCGCTGCGCATCGGGCTCCATGGCCAGCAAGGTGACGCCGGCATCCCCGGCCGACTCGACGCTTTCGAGCAAGCGTGCCCACGGCGCGTTGAGGCGCGCCACGACGCGCACGGCCTGCGACAGCGCTTCCCCGGGCACGCTCGGGGCATCGCCGGCCGCGCGCCTCGCGTGCCGATCGGCGCCTGCAGGCGATCCCATTGCAGCTGCAGCGCTTCGCGCTCGCGCCATGCGTCCCGCAATTGCTCCCCTTCCCAGGCCAGCCATGCCGCGGCGAGCGCCGGCAGCAGCAACCGGGCAGCGCGCCGGGGGCCGGGCCTGCGCGCAGGCCCGAAATCGATGCGCACTTTCTTCATGCCGCGGCCACCAGTCGCGCCATCGCCAGGGGCGCGGGCTCTTGCATGGGCGTGCACGCGAGCCAGTCCATGCGGCCGCCCTGCGCGACACTCACATCCGGCGTGCCGGCGGCGGGACACCCGGGAGCGTGAAGCATGGCCGCAGGCTTTCCCGGCAGGCCGAGCAGGCGGTGCTCCAGAGCCGCCAGCACCGGCAGCTCCGCCGCCCCGGCACGGGCCGCTGCAACGCGCAGGCTTTGCCAGCCGTGCGGCCCGTGGCTTGCCCAGACGATGCGATCAGACTCCGATACGCCCAGCAATCGTCCGGGCCCGGTGCGGCGGTACCAGCGGTTCCACGCATACAGGAAGTACGGCATCAGGGCGCCGCCGGAGAGCTCACGCGCGCGCCACAAGCCATGCCAGCGTTCGGTCAGGGCATCCGGCATGGCGCAGGCCACGCGCGGGCGTCCGTACTGCGCGGGAGCCGCGGCCATGCGCCATCCATCCATATCGCCGTTGCACGCCTCGAGCTGCAGACGGATCCAGGCCCGTTCCTGCACGGTGGTCAGGCGCTTGTCGGTCCAGGGCACCAGTGCAAAGCGGACGAAGCGGCTCGACACCGCCATGTCGGCGCGCACCGACCGGAGGTCGTTCGCCTCGATCCATGCCTGCAGGGCGTCTAACGCCTCTTCCCATCCGCCCGCCTCGCTGCCCTGCAGGAGCTCGCAGCGAGCCTCGCCCCGGCGCGGCCGCCGCACCACGCCGACCTGCGCGGGGCACAGCGCCAAGGCCATCGACTCATTCCGAAAAAGTGACACGGGCCACCTCTTCGAGCGTCGTCACGCCGTCGAGTGCGGCGCGCACGGCGGCTTCGCGGATCAGCCGAGTGCCGGCAGCCTGCGCGGCCTCCTTGAGCGTGCGTATCGGAGCGCGCGCGACGATCAGCTCGCGCAGCTCGTCGTTCATCCGCAGCAGCTCGCCGACGGTGGGCTGCCCCCGAATCTCCGGACAGTCCCGATATTACAAGGCTGCCGCTTTCTCCTCGAACTGAACCGGGCTGAGATAGTCGAGCACGGAGTGCCGACGCCTGGGGTTGTAGAAGCGCTCGATGTAGTCGAACACATCCGCCCGTGCATCGTCTCGGCTGACGTATTGCTTGCGGTCCACGCGCTCGGTCTTGAGGCTGGAGAAGAAACTCTCCATTGCTGCGTTGTCCCAGCAATCGCCGCGCCGACTCATGCTGCACGTGATACCGTGGGCCGAGAGGAGTCGCTGGAACGCTTCGCTCGTGTACTGGCTGCCTTGGTCCGAGTGATGAAGCAGTTCCTTAGGCATGCCTCGACGCCAGACGGCCATCACCAAGGCGTCGATGACGAGCTGCGCGGTCATCTCGGGCTTCATCGACCAGCCGACGATTCTGCGCGAGTACAGGTCGAGCACGACCGCCACGAACAGCCAGCCTTCAGCCGTCCAGATGTATGTGAAGTCGGCAAGCCACTTCTTGTTCGGCGCGTCGGCTTCGAACTCGCGTTGCAGCAGGTTCGGCGCGATGCTGTGTTCGGGGCGAACGCCGTTGTCGTTCGGCGACCGGCGTCGTTTGCGGCGTGCGGCAAGCCCTGCAGTGTGCATCAATCGCTCGACTCGGTGAATGCCACACTTCTCGCCCCAGGCCAGGACGTCGCGCCAGACGCGGCGGCTACCGTAGGTACGGTCGCTCGCCTCGAAGCTCTGTCGTATCAGCCCAATGAGCTTCGTGTTGGCGACCGAGCGCTTGCTCGGTCGCCTGCCGAGCCACTCGTAGAAGCCGCTCGAGGAGACTTCCAGGACCTCGCACAACACTCGAACCGGCCACACCGCGCGATGTTTGGCGATGAAGCCGAACTTCACGTCGGGTCCTTCGCGAAGTAGCCGAGCGCCTTTTTTAGGATGTCCCGCTCCATCTTCACCCGGGCGAGCTCGCGACGCAGCTGCTCGTTCTCGGCCTGGGTATCGCTCTTGAGCGGCTTGCCGGGCGCGGCCTCGTAGCGGCCGTCCTGGAACTTCTTGACCCAGTCGGCGACGACGCTTCGGTCAACGCCCAGGTCCTTCGCTACGGCAGCAATCGAGTTGCCAGGCGCCGTCGCCAGGCGGACCGCCTCGCGCTTGAACTCATCGGTGAACTTCCTGCGGGTTCGCATCGCTCTCTCCTAAACACATGTTGCCATCCAATGTGTCCGGAGATTCGGGAGCAGCCCAGTGTAGAGCTTGCCGTTCGCGTCGGACTGGGTCTGCACCCGGCCGAGGCTGTCGTACACGTTGGCGGCGAAGGCCGTGGTGGGGTTGGACGGGTAGAAGACCTTGGTCATGCGCCCCGGCAGGTCGTACTGGAAGGTGGTGGCCTTGGCCGTGGCGTCGGTGAAGGTGGCGAGGTTGCCGCCGGCGTCGTAGGCGTACTGCACGCTGCGGCTGCCGTCGGAGACGGCGGTGATGCGGCCCGAGGCGCTGGTCAGCGTGAGGGTGCGACCCAGACTGTTGCTCACCTGGGTGAGGTCGCTGCCGGAGTAGGTGAAGCTGGCCTGCACGCCACTGGGGTGCACGTAGCTGCCGATCCTGCCGGCGGCATCGAAGTTCAGCCGGGCCTTGTCGGCCGTCTCGTAGGTGTAGGTGGCGTCGGCGTTGCGGATGAGCTTGGCCGAATTGGCCGGCGGCGCGTTGTAGCTGCCGTCGGGCAGCCTAACGAAGACCTCGCCGTTGAGGCCGTTGCGCACGATCACGGTGTTGCCGGTGAGCTGCTCGCCGTACCAGCGCTGGCCCAGCGTGGCCGTCACCATCTTGGTCAGCGGCGCGGCGGCATCGCCGAGCAGGTCGAGCGACACCAGGGTCTCGGCAATGGTGCCCGCCGCGTCCAGCGCCGAGTCTTCGCCCATCGATTGCAGGCCGTCGGAGCTGGCGCTCGCGCTGGAGGCCAGGTTGTGCGTCCAGCCCTTGCCCAGGGCGGCCGACTGGTTGCGCATGCCGGAGCTGTAGAGCCGCTCGAAGCGCAGGGCATGCGGGAACTCGCCCACGCCCGTGGCCAGGTCGCCGTGGGCGTAGACGAAGTAGCCCTTGGTCATGTCGATCGGGTCCCGCAGGCCCAGGCCGGTGAAGCCGGTCAGCGAGTCCAGGCTCCAGGAGGAGGCCAGGACCGCCGAGTTCAGGACGGGCTGCGAGACCGGGCTGGTGCCGAAGCCCCCGGCCAACCCCCCGCCGATGATGGCGCCGATGCTGTAGCCGCTGACGCTCGTATAGATCATGTAGTAGGCCACGCCCGTCCACCCGCCCTCGGTGAGGTTGCAGCGCGCCGGCAGGATCAGCCGCCAGCCGGCGCTCACGGCGCTGGAGAAGGTGGAGGTCCACGACGAGCAGCCCACGAGATTGGGCTGCACCGCGCTCGCGTAGTTGGCCGCGCGCGCATCGTAGATCCTGTCGCCGGCGGCGGACGCGATGTCGATCAGCTTGACCGTGGACACGGCACTCACGCCCGAGGTCTGCTGCACCGCGGTGGATTCCAGGATGCTGCCGTGCATGGCCGCGGTGAAGAACGCGGCCAGCTCCTTGTTCGTGTTCGCGTCCTGGTTGATCACGCCGACCATGTTGCCGGGCAGGTCCACGTAGGGCGACGTGTTGTAGCCGGCGATGCCGACCTGATGGTGGAACAGCGTGTTGGTGCGCGACAGGCGGTCGCTGATGTAGGTGGCCTGCACGAGCTGCGCGATCCAGTTCGAGGACAGCAGCGCCAGCGAGGAACCCAGCGCCAGCTCCGAGGTGTCGGCCGCGCCGGAGGCGCGGGCGTCTTCGAGCCGGGCGCGGTGGCGCTCGATGGCGCCGCGCCCCACCGGCCCCCAGCCGTTGCCGATCACGAAAGTGCCGCCGGCCTTGATCTGCTGCGTGAACGCCTGGTTCGCGTAGGTGTATGCGTAGGCGCCGTGCGTCACGGTGAAGCTCACGTTGGCGTAGGTGCCCGGGGTGGTGGCCGTACCGGTGGCAGCCACCGTACCGTCGAGCATCAGCACCGGCTGGTTCGCGCCGTTGTAGGTGATGCTCAGGCGCTTGCCGTAGATGGCGTCCGAGGTGTAGGTGGCATCGATGCCCTGGTACTGCAGGCGCAGCGTGGGCTTGTAGCTCGCCGGGATATCGGTGGTCCATTCGGTGAGCGCCACCGAGGTGTCCTGGTACGGCAGCGTCGTCTGGCGGAGGATCGGGCCGCTGTGCGGGTTGATCGTCATGCCGCCGATCACGTCGTCGAGCACGCCTGCGGGTTTGTTGGTGCGCAGGTAGGCGGCCAGGTTGCCGGCGTAGGCGGCGAGGTTGTTGCGGATGTTCGTGCGATGGATGTTCTGCACGTAGTCGGCAGTCACCGTCGCGCCCGAGGTCGCCGCGGCCAGGTAGGCGGCGGCGTTGTAGCCGGTGGCCGTGACGAGATCGATGCCGGTCTTGCGCGTGTGCGGCTTGTAGCTGGGGTCGAAGTAGTAGCTCGTGCCGCCGATGTTGACCTTGACCCACACGTGGTCGATCTTGATGCTGTAGAGCGCGGCCGTGGAGCCGGGGCAGCTGCCGGCGGCCGTGGCGGTCACCGAGGCGATGGGCACCTGCCCGTTGCCCAGCAGGTTGAGCACCGCGCACACGTTGGTCGTGTCCACGCCGAGCCAGTCGCCGACCTGCGCGGCCATCAGGTTCAGGCGCCCGCGCACGTAGCTGGCGGTGTAGCCGGCCTGGCGCAGCAGATCCACCATCAGGCCGGCCTGGTCGAAGGCCGTGCCCTGGTTATCCAGGATCGTGCCGACCGGGCCCTTCTGCACGCCCCAGATCGGTACGTACTCGACGTTGTTGCGCACGTATTCGTAGATGAGGTCCGGGTCGTTGCGCAGCGCGCGCGCCAGCTCGGGGATCGATGCCGGCCCGGTGGGCGCGGCATCGCCGGCCACGCGCTGCGCGGTTTGCGCGCCGCCCGTCCGGCCCGAGGGCGGGAGCCGCGGCGCCAGGCCCGGGTTGAGCACCTGGGGCAGCGGGCGCGCGCGGATCGCGCGCTCGGACTCCTCGGGCGTCACCGGTGCGAGAACGGCCCGGCTCAGGCCCGGCGTTTGCTCGCGAGCCTGGGGCGATGCCGCGCCGCTCTTGCCGGCGCTCTCGGGCGAGGCCGCCCCCACCGCGGGCACGCCGTTGCCGAAGGTGATCGGGCCGGCCGCGTGCGCGTGCGTGCCCGCTGCGAGCAGCATCGCCGCGGCAATCGCGGCTGCAGCGAGCGTCCCGGCGCGGTGTGTCGGATTCGACATGGCAATACTCCTCCGGCGAGCCGCTCGCGGCGGCTCGCGCATTCGTCGGTGGACTGCGGGAAAGGGGAAAGGCGGGCGCCGCGCGCCTCAGCTGGGCGCGCCCGTCACCGTGAAGCTCGTGCGGTTGCCGGCCGCGTCGTAGACGTAGGTGATCACCACCCCGTTGCTGTAGGTCACCTGGGCCAGCCGCCCGAGGCTGTCATAGACATAGCTGGCCGAGCCGGCCAGCGCCGCCGAGGCGCCCAACGCCGCCGCCGATGCCAGCACGCACGAGGAGGCGGCCCGCGCAAGTCGTCGCTTCGCAATGAATCCCATGTCGATCTCCCGAGAAGTACATGGCCTGACCGGCATTGAATCCTCTCGGCGCCTTGCGCGTAACTACCAAAGATCGCAGGGTGCAAAAGCGACGACGGACGAGGCCTGCGCGAAGCCTCGCCTCGCGGCGTTACAATTTTTCATTTGCCTCCGACCGTGTCGCTCATCCTGAAGTGCCTCCTCGGCGCACTGGCGGTGCTGCTGATCGCACTGCTGTCCAGGACCAGGAACTTCTACATCGCCGGTCTCGTTCCGCTGTTCCCGACGTTCGCGCTCATCGCGCACTACGTGGTCGGCACCGAGCGCACGCCGCAGGAGCTGCGCACCACGGCACTCTTCGGCCTGCTGTCGCTGGCGCCGTACGCCCTGTACCTCGGGGTGGTGTTCTGGCTGAGCGTGAGAGCGCCCCTGTCGGTCACGCTCGTCTCCGCCACGGTGGCGTGGTGCCTGGGTGCGGCGGTGCTTCTGGCGCTCTGGCCTCGTTAGGGCCGGCGCCGCACTATTTCAGCCTGAGGTCGACGCGCGTCGTCGGCGGCGCGCTCTTGGAGGCGGAGCCCGGAACCGATGCGGCTTCCCCGGCGGCCTGCGCCGCGGACGGCCTGGCAGCCTCCTCGCCGGCCGGCTGCGGCGCGGATTCCCCGGCCGCCTTTCCGGCCTGCGCGCCGCCCTCCCCGCCGGCCTGCGCGGGTGCGGCAGCGGCCCCGCTCGTGCCTTCGACCTTGGGCGAGACGATGAACAGGCGCGCAGCCGGGATATGGCCGTTGTCGGCCAGCCAGCCCTTGACCTGCTGGGCCCGCTCGTTGGCCAGCCGGACCAGCGCGTTCTCGCTCACGCGAGCGTTGGCGAGCAGCATGCGTTCCATCTCGGCCACCGGCTGCGACTTCACCAGGCCGATCACGTTGCGCGGCTTGTCGAAGGAGGCCGCCTTGTAGGCCTGCGTGAGGTACTTCTCGTACTCCTGCGGCGCGACCGTCACCTGGTCGAGCGCCTCGTTGCTCGCGCTGCCGCCGCCCGTGTCCTTGAGCTTCTGCGCCTTGACCGCGCGCTCGAGCGAGCGCTTGCGCAGCGCCTCGCCGTCGACGGCGCCATCGGCGCGCCCGGAGATGTCCAGGCTGAGCCCGGGCCGGTCGTTGAGCGCCTTGGCGAGCGCCTCGAGCTTCTCGTGCGCCGGCGCATCGAGCGCGGAGCGGCCCGGCGCGAAGCCGACCCACGACAGCTCCTCGCCGCGAGCGCCGGCCAGGTTCGCGAGCAGCGAGAACGGCGCGGTGACCGCCTTGACGATCAGGTTGCCGATGATGCGCAGCACGATGCCGGCGATGCTGAACTGGGGATCGTCAAGCGAGCCGCTGATGGGCAGGTTGACGTCGATCACGCCGTTGCGGTCTTTCAGCAGCGACACCGCGAACAGCACCGGCAGCTTGAGCGCATCGGGGCTGTCGACCTTCTCGCCGAAGGTGAGCTGGTCCAGCACGATGTTGTTCTCGGCCGTGAGCTGGCGGTTCTCGACCTTGTAGGAGACCTTGGCCGACAGCTTGCCCTTCTCGATGCCGTAGCCGACGTACTTGCCGGAGTACGGCGACAGGCGCGGCAGGTCGATGTCGCTGGCGTTGGCCGTCACGTCGAGGAAGAGCGGATCGGCCAGGGGATTCACCTTGCCGAGGATCTCGACCGCGCCGGTGTGGTCGATGCGCCCGCGCAGCTCGAGGTCGCCGGCCTCGCCGGGCGTGATGCGCGAGACCTGGCCGTTCAGGCCGGTGAGGTTGGCCGAGTAGTTCGGCTTGACGAAGAAGTCGCTGAAGTCGACGTTGCCGTTGACCAGCTTCACGCCGCCGATGCGCAGGTTGCGCGGCGTGCCGCCGGCAGGCCGCGAGGGCGGCGGAAGGGTCACGGTCTGCGCCTTCGACGAGGCCGGCGCGCCGGCCGAGGGCGCCGGAACGGCGCCCGGCGGCATGGTTTCGTCCACCGGCGCTGCCGCAGCCGACGCGGGCCGCGGCGCCGGGGCGGGCGTGGCGGCGGCCTCGCCCTGCGGGGCGGAGCGGTCGGCCAGGAGGTCCTGCAGGTTCAGGCGGCCCTGGGAATTGAGGACCAGGCGCGCATAGAGGTCGGTCAGCGTGACGCCGCCGACGTCGACCTTGAGCGGCTCGGAGGCGAAGTCGATCGCCTGCAGCGCCAGCGATTTCCAGCGCAGCAGGTCGTTGTTGGCGGCCCTCGAGCGCACGCCGAAGTCGTCGACGGCGGCACTCCCCTTCCACCACACCCGCGGGGCGGCGCCCGGCGGCAGCTCGAAGCGCAGATCGCCCTGCGCGCTGGCCGCGCCGCCCGAGACGGTCGCTCGCACGTACTCCGAGAAGTAGGGCTGGAAGGGAGCGATCGCGAGGCGGCGCACCGCCACGCGCAGCGTGCCCGCCAGCGGGCTGGGCGCCACCTCGCCGGAGACCGCGAGCATGCCGCCGCGATCGACGCGCGAGCGCAGCGAGAGCTTGATCGGGGGCGCCCGCTCGGCGCTGGACAGGCCGCTGGCCTGGAGGTCGATCCCCTGCAGATGCATGTTCGCCGCCTGGCCGCCGCGCTCGTCTTCGACGTCGACGCGGAAATCGCCGACCGCGAGCTTGGCCAGCGTGAACGACCAGGGCGACGGCGCGGCCGCGGCACTCGCCGGCGCGGGGGCCGGCGTCTTCGCCTTCGTCGGCGAGGCGGGGCGCGCACGCTCGCTGCCCGCGGCCTGTGCGGCGGGCTCGGCGATGCGCTGCAGGTTGAAGCGATCGTCCTTCTCGCGGCGCACCAGCATCTGGCCGCCGCGGGTCGCCAGCGTGCCGAGCGCGAGCTCGCGCCTGGCGAGGTCGAGCGTCACGCCGTCGAGGTCGAGCTGCGGCAGGGTGAGCAGGCTGCGCTTGTCCCAGCGCTGGCGCAGCGACAGCTCCTTCAGCCGGGCTGTCCCCTCTTCGACCCGGACCGACGTAGCGCCCCCCTCGGCGGGCGCGACGCGCACGCGCGCGTCGAGCGCCAGCGTGCCGCCGAGCACGTCGAGCGCCAGCGTGCCGCCGAGCACGTCGAGCGCGACCTGCGGTTCGGCGATCCACCACCAGTTCTTCAACGCCAGGTTGGAGAGCTGCCCCTTGGCGTCGAAGGCGCCCTTCTGCCAGAAGCCGCTGCCCTTGGCCTGCACCCGCTCGCCGCCGGCCAGCGCCAGCGCCAGGTCGAAGTCGGCGGCCACGTCGGGATCGCTGGCGAGCTTGCGCACGGTGAGGTCGATCGGGCCGGCATCCAGGCGCAGCGGCTTGGGGTCGAACTGCGCATCGCCGAAGGCGAGCTTGCCTCCGGTGAAAGCGATCTCGTCGACGCGCCATTGCAGGGGCGCCGGCGCGGCGTTCGCATTCGTGGCCGTACTGCCCGAACCGCTGCTGCCGGTGCCGCTTCCTGCCGGCGCTGCGCTGCGCTCCCGAGGACGCTCGAGCGCCGCCAGCACCGGTTCGAGGAAGCGCGCCTGGCCCGCCTTGCGCTGCACGGCGATCTCGGGCGAGGCGATCGTGACGCGGCCCACCGTGTAGCGGTTCTCGGGCCAGGCCAGCGAGACCGGATCGACGGCGATCGATTCCACCGCCAGCAGCGGCGTGCCGTCGGGCTGGCGCACGTCGAGCGCAGCGAGCCTGGCGTTGCCGGTCACCGCGATGGTGGGCGTCTTGCCGGCCGGCTGCGAGAAGACGATCTTGAGCGCGGTATCGAGCTTGGCCGAGCGCAGCTCGACGGGCAGCGGCAGCGGCGAATAGCCGGTGAAGCGGGTCAGGTCGACGCCGTCGAGATCGACGTCGAGCGTGGAGTCGCGAGTCTCGCTGAACGGCAGCGAGCGCCCCTCGAGCTCGAACGGCGCGCCGTTGATCGCGGCGTGCAGGCTGGGCTCGACGTAGACCTCTTCGTCGACCGGCAGGCTGGAGACGAAAGGCACCCGCAGCGCGAACGGCGCCACTTCCTGGCGCACGCCGAGCTTGCCGTCGTCGAAGGCGAAGCGGCCGTCGTCGATCACGATGTTGGCCACCGAGAAGCGCGGCGTCGGGCCGGGCTCGGAAGGCTGCGCGCTCCATTTGTCGATCAGGTCCTGGATGCTCAGGCGCCCCTGTGCATCGCGCGCCAGGTGCAGCCGCGGCTGGTCCAGGGTGACGGCCGACAGCACCGGGGCGAGGCGGTACAGCGAACGCCAGGAGAGGTCGGCCATGAGGAGGCGGAAACCGGCGAACTCGGACTTTCCGGCCGGCTCGGCGACGCTGAGGTCATGCACGCGCAGCACCAGCCGGAACGGGTCGAACTCGATGCGCCCGATCGACACCGGCCGCCCCAGCTCGGGCGGCAGCCGCAGTTGCAGCTGGTTGTGGATGACGCGCGGCACCACCAGGAAGCCCAGCAGCGCGTAGGCGCCCAGCACGATCGCCGCCCAGATCAGGATGCGCCACAGCAGGCCCGGGCGACGCCGCGGCGGGGGCGAGGAGGAGGCCGGAAACCGCGGCCCGGGCGGAGATGCGGCCGGCGGAGGTGCGACCGGCGAAGTCGTGGCCGGCGAGGCTGCGTTCGTGCCTGCCGCCGCCGCGCCGTCGCGTTCGCCGGCCATCGCGTGTCCGCCTACGCGGTGCCGCCGACGGTGAGCGCCTCGATGCGCAGCGTCGGCTGCCCGACGCCCACGGGCACGCTCTGCCCGTCCTTGCCGCACACGCCGATGCCGGGATCGAGCCGCATGTCGCGGCCGATCATGGTCACGCGGGTGAGGGCGTCGGGCCCGTTGCCGACGAGCGTGGCGCCCTTGACCGGGTATTGCAGCCTGCCGTTCTCGACCCACCATGCTTCCGAGGCCGAGAACACGAACTTGCCGTTGGTGATGTCGACCTGGCCGCCGCCGAAGTTCACCGCGTACAGGCCGCGATCCACCGAGGCGATGATCTCGGCCGGGTCGCGATCGCCGTTGAGCATGTAGGTGTTGGTCATGCGCGGCATGGGCAGGTGCGCGAACGATTCGCGCCGGCCGTTGCCGGTGGCCGGCAGCTTCATCAGCCGCGCGTTCAGCGTGTCCTGCAGGTAGCCCTTGAGGATGCCGTCCTCGATCAGCACGTTGCGCTGCGTCGGATTGCCTTCGTCGTCGATGTTCAGCGAACCGCGCCGTCCGGCCAGCGTGCCGTCGTCGACCACCGTGACGCCGGGGCTGGCCACGCGCTGGCCGATACGCCCGGCGAACACCGAGGAACCCTTGCGGTTGAAGTCGCCCTCGAGCCCGTGGCCCACCGCCTCGTGCAGCAGCACCCCCGGCCAGCCCGGCCCGAGCACCACGGTCATGGTGCCGGCGGGCGCCGGGCGCGCCTCGAGGTTGGTGAGCGCCGACTGCACCGCCTCCTCGACGTAGACGGCGATGCGCGCCTCGTCGAAATGGGAGAAGTCGAAGCGGCCGCCGCCGCCGCTGTGGCCCTGCTCGCGCCGGCCGCCCTGCTCGGCGATCACGGTGAGCGACAGCCGCACCAGCGGGCGCACGTCGGCGGCGATCAGGCCGTCGGAACGCGCCACCAGCACCACGTCGTATTCGGCGGCCAGGCCCGCCATCACCTGCCTGACGCGCGGATCCTTGGCGCGCGCGGCGCGCTCGACGCGCTCGAGCAGCGCCACCTTGGCGCCGGCGTCGAGGCGCGGGATCGGGTCCTCGGGCCGGTACAGCGCGTGGCCGGCGCCCGGCGCCAGCCCGTCGGCCACCTTCACGCGGCCGGCGCCGCGCGAGGCGATGGTGCGCGCCGCGCGCGCAGCCGACATCAGCGCCTCGGCGCCGATCACGTCGGAGTAGGCGAACGCGGTCTTGTCGCCGGCCACTGCGCGCACCCCGACGCCCTGGTCGATCGAGAAGCTGCCCGACTTGACCATGCCTTCCTCGAGGCTCCAGCCCTCGCTGCGCGTGAACTGGAAGTACAGGTCGGCGTAGTCGACGCGATGGCGGAAGATCTCGGCGAGCGCCGCGTCCAGGTGGCGCTCGTCGAGCCCGTAGGGTTCGAGCAGCAGCGCGCGGGCGATCGCCAGGTGCTCGAAGGGAGGATCGTTCGGCTTCATGCGGCCTATGCTACATGACCCTGTGCGAGAGCGCCGGCAGCCCCGAGCGCACCGAGCGCAGCCGCGCGCGCTCCACGTCGCCGAGCACCACGCCCTCGCCTTCGGCGCGCACCGCGACGACCTCGCCCCACGGGTCGACCAGCATCGAATGGCCCCAGGTGCGCCGGCCGTTCTCGTGGCGCCCGCCCTGCGCCGGCGCCAGCAGGTAGCACTGGTTCTCGATCGCACGCGCGCGCGCGAGCACCTCCCAGTGCGCGCTGCCGGTGGTGTAGGTGAAGGCCGAGGGCACCACCACCAGGTCGACCGGCGCGAGCGCCCGGTACAGCTCGGGAAAGCGCAGGTCGTAGCACACGGTGAGCCCGACGCGCCAATGCGCCGGTACCTGCCCGGCGCCGGCCGGCTGCTCGAGGTCGAACACCGTCGGCGTGGCCCCGGGCACGATGGTGGCGGCTTCGTCGTAGCGCTCGGTTCCGTTGTCGTAGCCGAACAGGTGGATCTTGTCGTAGCGCGCCACGCGCCTGCCTTCCGGACCGTAGACCAGCGTGCTGTTGAGCACCTTGCCCGGGTCGCGGCTGGCCAGCGGCACGGTGCCGCCGACCAGCCAGATGCCGTGCGCGGCGGCCTGCCCCGACAGGAAAGACTGGATCGGCCCGTCGCCGTCGTGCTCACGGATCGCCAGCTTGTCGCGGTCGCTGCGCCCGAGCAGCACGAAATATTCGGGCAGGGCCACCAGCCGGGCGCCGGCAGCGGCAGCCTGGCCGATCAGCGCCTCGGCGCGCGCGAGGTTGTCGGAGACGTTGGCGCCCGACACCATCTGCAGCGCCGCCACGCGCAGCGTCGGTGCGCCCGCGGCGGCGCCCGCCGCCTCGCCGTCCCTCGCCCGGTTGGCCTGGTTGCTCATGCCGCTATCCCTCCTGTGTTTTCAAGGCAGCCCGCCCGGACCCGGCATGCCCGGAGCGGCCGGCGCACCCGGAGCGCCCCGGGCGCCCGGCACGGCCGGCGTACCCGAGGCGCCCGGAACGGCCGGCGCGCCGGGCGCGCCCGGAGCCGCCTCGGCGGGCCGGCGCCGCTCGGCCACCTGGGGGTCGCTCCACGGACCGGTGACGTCGTACTCGTAGGCGAACATGCGCTGCAGCGGTTCGCGCAGCATCATCTGCGCCACGAACGAGCCCAGGCCGATCGCCGGATTGGCCAGCGCCGCGTAGGCGAGCGATGCCAGGCCCGCGTTCAGCTCCGGCTGCACCTCGACCACCAGCGACTGGGTCTCGGCGGCCACGTTGGCCTCGCCGCGGATGCGCACCGACGCGGCCACCCCGCGCATGTGGAAGTCCTGCGTGCGCGCGATGCCGGCGTCGATCTTCGCATGGCCGCCGATCTCATCGAACGCGAAGCCGTCGGCGAACACGTCGCGGAAATCGAAGGTGAGCCGCCGGCGCAGCGACTGCAGGCTGAGCACGCCGATCAGCTTGGCGATGCCGGGATCGGACTTCAGGAACTGCCCCTTGCCCAGCGCGAGCGAGAGCTCGCCGCCCAGGCTGCGGTAGTCCAGCCGCAGCGGCGAGCCGTTCCAGCGGATCTTCCCGCCCAGCGTGCCGGCGCCGCCGCTGACCGTGCCTGGAAAGCCCAGCGTGGCCAGCAGGGCGCCGGTGTCGTTCATGCGCAGCTCGAAGTCCAGCGCGGTGTCGCGTTCGGCTCCGCCCGGGCGCGTCTGCCAGCTGCCGCTGGCCTCGAGCGTTGCGCTCGGGTGGCGGATGCGCAGCTGCTCGAGCCGCCACACCGGCGCCGCCGCGCTGCCGCCGTTGGTGGCCTTGAGCGACAGCGCGCCCAGGCGCCGTTCGTCGAGGATCAGCTCCTCGGCGGCGACGTCGAGCGCGGGCAGCGTCTGCGGGGCGCTGTCGAGCAGCGTCTCGAACTCGCCGATGCGGTTGGGCGGGATCTCCAGCCGCGTGAAGCGCGCCACCAGCGTGCCCTGCGACTGGTCGGCGGCAGCCTCGCGCCAGCTGAAGTAGCCGTCGATTTCGCGCGCGTGCACGTTGGCGCGCCAGTAGCCTTCGGCGCGCGAGGCGCCCAGCACGACGTCGTGCAGCACCTTGCCGGCCACCTCGACCGTGCCGGCGACCAGCGAGACGGTATCGGGCAGCAGCGAGAAGCCCGGCGCGTAGCCTTCGGCGCCGCCGGCCTGCGCCGGATGCAGCAGATCCTGGCCGAGCAGCGCGTTCCAGGCGTCCAGATCCACCCCGGGGGCGCGCAGCAGCACGGCGAAGCCCGCATCGGGCAGGGTCGGCGTGTCGTCCAGCGCGAAGGCGCCGCGGCGCACCAGCAGCCGTTGCGAACCGGGTTCGCGCTCGCGCTCGAACACCAGGCGCACGTCGTCACGCAACGTCACGCGCAGCGTGTCCTTTGCCGGCCGTTCGTCGGCATCGGACGGCGGCACCGGCACCGACTCGATGCGCAGCGGCCACTTCGCGTCGGCCGCCTTGTCGAAGGGTGCGGGCAGGCTGCTGGCCAGGCCGGCGAGGTCGGAGGTGATGGTCAGCGTCGAGGCGCGCCGATGCATCTCGACCTCGGCCCGGTACGCGGTGGAGCCGGACAGCCCGCGGGTGAGCGCGTTGTCGGCCAGCTGCACGATGCCGGCCGCCGGGACGGTGCCGCGCGCATGCAGCAGGAAGCGGCCGGGCGCGGGCGTGTCGCCTTCGACGCTGACCGGCCCGCCGAGCAAGGTGGCGGTGAGCGAGCGCAGCGCCAGCCGGTCCTCGGTGAACTCGAGCCGGCCGCCGACCGCATCGAACGGCGGCAGCGTGCGCTCGAGCCGCACGGTGTTGCCGGCCAGCTGGACACTGCCGCGCACGCGCGCGTCGTCGAGCGCCTCGATCGGCAGCTCCAGCGCCAGCTGCAGCGTGGCGCCGCCTTCGATGGCGAGGTCGCGCGCGAAATCGTCGATGCGCGTGCGCAGCGGACTCTCGTTGACGAACCGCACCATGTCCTGCGCCGGGCCCACCCCGCTGCCCTCGACGCGCAGCAGCGGCTCGCGGAACTCGGCGATGGCGGCGTGCGTGCGCGCCAGCGCGACGTTCCATACCCTGCCGGACTGCACCTCGATGTCCATGCCGGCGCGCTCGAAGCGCAGCTGCCCCTGGATGCGCTCGATCGCCGGCCACCCCGGCGCATAGGCGAGCCGCGCGTCCTGCAGCCTGGCCTCGACGCGGAACTCGCCGGTGCGCGGGTCGCGGTAGGGGAAGTCTTCCAGGTCGCCCGCCAGCACGAAGCGCACGTCGTCGGAACGGCCGGCGAGCACCGCCTCGCGCACCCAGTCGCGCACCTCCGCCGGGATCTCCAGCGGCAGGTAGCGCGCGGTGCGCGTCGCATCGGCGCGCTGCAGGCGGCCCTGCAGGTCGACGATGCCGGCGCCCTTGCCGCCGCTGCGATAGTGCCCCGTCACCTCGCCGGCCGCATCGGCATTGGCGAAGCGGAACGATTCGATGTGCACGTCGACCGCCGGCGGCGCCTCCGGGGCGGGCGGTGCACCCAGCGTCCAGGCGGCGCGCGCCTCGAGCTGCTCCAGCGGCACCTCGGGCTCGGCGAACAGGCCTGGAAAGCGCAGCACGACCGCATCGCCGTGCAGCGCGACGCTGCCGCCGCCCTCGGTCAGCCGCGCGCTGCCCGAGACGTTGGCGAAGCTCGGCAAGCGCAGCTCCCCGGGCTTGGGCGGCGCCTCGACGCGGCGAAAGCTCAAGTGCTCGAAGTCGAGCTCGACGGCGTAGCGGGTCGGCGCGGCGCCGCCGGCGTCCGGACGCGCGCCGGCCTCGGGCGAAGGCGCTTCGGACGCCACCGGCGCCCCCGCCTTCCAGTCGATCGCCAGCCGGCTCACCGTGCCGGCCACGCGCAGCGGCTCGAAGCGGCGGCGCAGGTCGTCGGGCACCGGCAGGCGCGCCAGCAGGTCCATCACGCCGACCGTATCGAAGCGCCCGAGCGACAGGCGCCCGGCCAGCGGGCGGCCCGAGCGGTCGAGTTGCAGCATCGCGTCGCTGCCGGCCACGACCAGCGAGTGGCCGCGGTCGTCGTCGACGCGCAGCCGGGGAAAGGCGAACGTGGTGGCGCCCTCGGCATCGCGGTGCGCATCGGCCTCGAGCGACAGCGAGCGGATCGGCAGGCGGCGGCCGTCGAGGTCGGCCGCCACGTCGTCCAGCGCGAGCTTCACCCGCGCGCCGTCGGCGACGCCGCGCTGGAAGTGCGACCAGGCGCGCAGCCGGCCCTGCCCCGCTGCGATGGCGAGCGCGCCCTGAGGTGCGCCGGCAGGCATGCCGAACCAGTCGTGCCAGCGCCGCGACAGCGCGGCCAGCTCGATGCGCTCGACGCCGAGGTAGGCCTCGCCCTCCCACTGGCGCCAGTCGCCGGGGCGGGCAAACGGCGCACGGCGGAACTCGATCGCCGCATCCACGCCGCCGGCCGCATCGAGCAGCGCCGGCACGTGCAGCGAAGCGCGGTGCAGGCGCCCTGCCGAACCGATGGCGATGTCGACGTCCTGCAGTTGCGCGGATTCGCCCAGCACGCGGTCGTTCCATTCGATGCGCACGCGCTGCAGCGCGATCCGGCGCTGCGCGAGAAGCAGCTCGAGGGCATCGCCGCGCGCCGGGGCGTCGAGGTCGACGTCGATGCCGGCCACGCGCAGGCGGTGCGCGGCCAGCCGCTCGACGCGCAGCACCGGCGCCTGGACCTCCAGCAGCGCCAGGCGCGGGCGGCCGCTCGCCAGAGCACGCAGCGAGAGCACGGCGCGCACGCGGTCGGCGGAAAACGCGCGCTGGCCGTCGGCGTCATCGATCGAGACGCCCTGCGCCACCAGCCACGGCCGCAGGCCGTCGAAACCGGTGACCAGCGTGCCGAGCCGGATCGGGCGCCCGCTCGCCTTCGCGAGCTCATGCTCGATGGACGGCCGCCAGCGATCCAGCTGCGGCCAGACGAAATGGCGGATCCCCACGTACGCCGCGGCAAGGAGCACCGCCAGCGCGATCCCCGCCCAGGCGAGCCAGCGCAGCCCGGCGGCGAGCGCCGGGGCCAGGCGCGCAACGGCCCCCGGCGGCGCCTGCCCGGCGGCGGAAGGCGACTCGTCCGGGGCGGAGCGACGCGGGGAGAAGATGGAAAACATGGGCGACAATCTCCGGTCAAGCATACCTCCTCGCCACGCCTTTCCCTTCCTTTCTCCAGGACGATCCACCATGCAGTTTCACGGCGAGCAGCACTCCGGCTACTTCCGGCGCACCTTGCAGGCGCTCGCCAGCGCCGGCGGCGAGGAGCCGGTGCGCGCGCGGCTGTCGGCGCTGGCCGCCGAGCCGCTGTCGCCCGCGGCGCTCGCGGCGCTGTGCGAGGCGGTGGCCGTGGCCGGGGACACCGCCGCGAGCCTGCGGCGCGCCCGCACCTGGCTGATGCTGACGCTGATCGAGCGCGACCTGCGCGGGTTGGCCACGCTCGACGAGGTGTGCACGGCGATGACCGAATTCGCCTCGTGGGCCACCGGCCGCGCGCTGGCCGCTGCCGCCGCCGATCTGGTGGCCCGCCACGGCCGTGCGCTCGATCGCCGCGGACGCCCCCAGGACCTGCTCGCGGTCGGCATGGGCAAGGCCGGAGGCCACGAGCTCAACGTCTCCTCCGACCTCGACCTGGTGCTGGTGTTCCGCGAAGAAGGCGAATCCGAGGGCGTGGACGGCGCCGGGTGCATCGCCGCCAGCGAGTGGATGCACCGCCTGGCGCGCCGGGCGATCGCCCTGCTGTCGGACTACACCGCCGACGGCTACGTATTCCGCGTGGACACGCGGCTGAGGCCGAACGGTGACTCGGGTCCGCTGGTGGTCTCGCTGAACATGCTCGAGCAGTACTTCTACGCCCAGGGGCGCGAATGGGAGCGCTTCGCCTGGCTCAAGGGCCGCGTCATCGCCGACTCCGGCCTGGCCGGCGCGCAGGCGCGCGCCGAAGACGAATCCGCGCTGGCGGCCGTGGTCGCGCCGTTCGTGTTCCGGCGCTACATGGACTACGAGGTGTTCGCGGCGCTGCGCGAGCTGCACGACATGATCCGCGGCGAGGTGGCGCGCCGCGCCGCGCGCGATCCTGACGCGCTCGACGTGAAGCTCGGCCGCGGCGGCATCCGCGAGGTGGAGTTCACCGCGCAGCTGTTCCAGATCGCCCGCGGCGGCCGTGACCCGGCGCTGCGCAGCCGCAGCACCCTCGAGACGCTGGCCACGCTGGCCGACCGCGGCCTGCTGCCGGCCGAGGAGACCGAGGCGCTCGCCGTGGCCTACCGGCTGCTGCGCCGGACCGAGCACGCCCTGCAGTACCGCGAGGACGCGCAGACGCACCGCCTGCCCAACGATCGCGCCGAGCGCGAGGCCGTCGCCGCGATGCTCGGCATGCCGCGCGAGGCCTTCGATGCCGCCATCGCGACGCACACCGACCAGGTCGCGCGCATCTTCGACCGGCTGCTCGCCCCGCCCGGCGCCGACGAGGAGGAAGCGGCCGGCGAGGAGGCCGGCGAGACCGGGCTCGATGCCGAGGTGCGGCGCCGCTTCGCAGCCTTCCGCGACGGGCCGCGCTATGGCGCGGCGCGCCCCGAGACGCGTACCGCCCTCGAGCGCCTGCTCGCCGACGCAGTGCGCCGGCGCACCGGCGCCGCCGGCCTGGTGCGGCTGGTCGACCTGCTCGACACCATCTGCCGGCGTCCCGCCTACGTGGCCCTGCTCGGCAAGTACCCCGAGGCCTTCACGCGCGTGCTGCGCATCCTCGACTGGGCCAAGTGGCCCGCCGACTACCTGATGCGCCACCCGGTGGTGCTCGACGAGCTGCTCGACGGCCAGCTCCTCGACGAGGTCGACTACGATGCCTGGAGCCGCCAGCTGCGCGAGCGCGCAGAGGCCGCGGTTCACGACGGCCAGCCCGACGTGGAGCGCCAGATGGATCTGGTGCGCGAGGCCCATCATGCGCAGGTGTTCCGCCTCATGGTGCAGGACCTCGAAGGCCGCCTCACCGTCGAGCGCGTCTCGGACCACCTCAGCGAGCTGGCCGACCGCGTGCTCGACCTGGCCATCGGACTGGTTTGGGCCACCCTGCGCCTGCGCTATCGCGACCCGCCGCGCTTTGCCGCCATCTCCTACGGCCGGCTGGGCGGCAAGGAGCTCGGCTACAGCTCCGACCTCGACCTGGTGTTCCTGTTCGACGATGACGACGAGCGCGCCCCCGAGGCCTACGCGATGCTCGCACAGCGCCTGTCGGGGTGGCTGTCGGCGCGCACCGCGGCCGGCCTGCTGTTCGAGATCGACCTGCGCCTGCGCCCCAACGGCGCGGCCGGCCTGCTGGTCTCCAAGCTCGGCGCCTTCGAGGCCTACCAGCGCGAATCCGCCTGGGTATGGGAGCACCAGGCGCTCACGCGCGCACGCTTCAGCGCCGGCGACCGCGCCATCGGCGAGCGCTTCGAGGCGATCCGGCGTGCCGCGCTGTCGCAGCGGCGCGAGCTGCCGGGCCTGCGCGAGGAGGTCATCGCGATGCGGCGCAAGATGCACGAGGGGCATCCCAACCGCAGCGGGCTGTTCGATCTCAAGCACGATCGCGGCGGCATGGTCGACATCGAGTTCCTGGTCCAGTACCTGGTGCTCGGGCATTCGTGCGAGCACGCGCCGCTGCTGGACAACGCCGGCAACATCGCGCTGCTCGGGCGCGCAGCCGGCTTCGGGCTGATCGACGCCGCGCTCGCCGCGCGCACCGCCGACGCCTACCGGCGCTACCGCCGGCTGCAGCACCAGCTCAAGCTCGACGACGCGCCCTATGCGCGCGTCGACCCGGCGCTCGTGGCCGCCGAGCGCGAAGCGGTGATCGCGCTGTGGGAATCGGTGCTCGGCCCACGCCGCGACGCGTGAGGGCAGCCGGTCGGCCGGCCCCGGCCGGCGTCGGCGGAAGTCCGGTGCGGGGGGCACGGTTTAGCGCGCGGGCGGGCATTCGTTAAAATGCCGGGATTCGTTCCCGGGAGATTTCCATGTCGATGGCCGACCGAGACGGTCACATCTGGTTCGACGGCAAGCTGGTCGACTGGCGCGATGCCAGGATCCACGTGCTCACCCACTCCCTGCACTACGGCATGGCGGTCTTCGAGGGCGTACGCGCCTACGAGACGGCGGCCGGCACCGCCGTGTTCCGGCTGGCCGAGCACACGCGGCGGCTGCTCAATTCGGCCAAGATCTTCCAGATGGCGGTGCCCTGGTCGTTCGAGCAGCTCGTGCAGGCGCAGAAGGAGGTCGTGCGCGCCAACCGGCTCGCGTCGTGCTACATCCGCCCGATCGCCTGGATCGGCTCGGAGAAGATGGGTGTCTCGGCCAGGGGCAACACCATCCACGTCTCGATCTCCGCCTGGCCGTGGGGCGCCTACCTCGGCGAGGACGGCATCACCAAGGGCATCCGCGTGAAGACCTCCTCGTACAGCCGGCACCATGTCAACGTGTCGCTGGTGCGCGCGAAGGCGAGCGGCTACTACATCAACTCCATCCTCGCCAACCAGGAAGTCACCGCGCACGGCTACGACGAGGCGCTGCTGCTCGACACCGACGGCTATGTCTCCGAGGGCTCCGGCGAAAACGTGTTCATGGTGAGGAACGGCCGGCTGTACACGCCCGATCTCGCCTCGTGCCTGGACGGCATCACCCGCGACGCGGTCATCACCATGGCGCGCGACCTCGGCATCGAGGTGATCGAGAAGCGCATCACGCGCGACGAGATGTACTGCGCCGACGAAGCCTTCTTCACCGGTACTGCCGCCGAGATCACGCCGATCCGCGAGCTCGACGATCGCCCCATCGGCGAGGGCCGCCGCGGCCCGGTCACCGAGCGGCTGCAGTCGCTGTTCTTCGACGTGGTCGCCGGACGCAGCGAGCGCTACGCGAAGTGGCTCACCCCGGTCTGATCACGCCTGCCTTGCGAACCCCCATGGCCGCACAACCCTCCGACGCCATCAGCGAAGCGCGCGGGCTGGTCGAGCTCGAAGCCGACGACCTGCCCGCGTTCTGCCCCAATCCCAAGATGCCCCTGTGGTCTTCGCACCCCCGCGTGTACCTCGACGTCGTGCACGCCGAGAAGGCCCAGTGCCCCTATTGCAGCACCGTCTACCGGCTCAAGCCGGGCAGCGTCGTGCACGGGCATTAGGGCCTGTTCACCCTACGATCGACCCCGCGCCGGCGCCTTCCACCGCGCAGGCCGCGGCGCACCCGGTGTCAACTTCCCCGACGTGAAGAAGAGCCACGCGCCGGCTCGCGTTCGGCACCACAATCGCTGCTTCAGGCGTAGCATCGACAATGAGAAGATATGCCCCGTCGAGGAGGCAGGATGAGCGTCCGAGCGCTCGTGGTGGCACCCAACTGGATCGGCGACGCCGTCATGGCGCAGCCGCTGCTGGCGCTGCTGCGCCAGCGTGAGCCCGGCCTGCGCATCGACGCGCTGTGCCCGCCGCACGTGGCGCCGGTGTTCCGCGCCATGCCCGAGGTCGCCGAGGTCATCGAGGCCGCCAACGTCCACGGCAAGCTGCAGCTGGCCGCTCGCTGGCGGCTCGCGCGCGCGCTGCGCGTGCACGGCTACCAGCGCGCCTACGTGCTGCCCAACTCCGCCAAGTCGGCGCTGGTGCCGTGGTTCGCGCGCATCCCCGAGCGCATCGGGCATCGCGGCGAGGCGCGCCACCTGCTGCTGAGCCGGCTGCACGACGCGCGCGCGGCCGCGCGCCCGCCGATGGTCGAGCACTACGCCCAGCTGGCCTTCGATCCGCGCGAGCCGCTGCCGGGCAAGGTGCCCGACCCTCGCCTGCTGCGCCGGCCCGAGCGCGAGCATGCGGTGCGCAGCAAGTTCGGCTTCGAGCACGGCGCGCCGCTCATCGTGCTGTGCCCGGGCGCCGAGTTCGGCCCTGCCAAGCGCTGGCCGGCACGCCATTTCGCCTCGCTGGTGAACCTGCTCGCCGGCGAGTGGCCCGAAGCCGACCTGGTGCTGCTGGGCTCGGCCGGCGAGCGCGCACTGGCCACCGAGATCGCCGCGCTCTCGGGCCAGCCGGTGCGCAACCTGTGCGGCGACACCACGCTCGACGAGGCCATCGCCATCATCGCGCAGGCCAGCGGCGTGGTCTCCAACGACTCGGGCCTGATGCACGTGGCGGCCGCCTTCGCGCGACCCCAGGTGGCCATCTTCGGGTCTTCCGACCCTCGCCATACGCCGCCGCGCTCGCCGCGCGCACGCGTCGAGTGGCTGCACCTGGCCTGCAGCCCGTGCTTCCAGCGCGTGTGCCCGCTCGGCCACACCGATTGCCTGAACAAGATCGCCCCCGCCACCGTATTCGCCAGCCTGCAGCAGGCGATGCGCTTCGAGACCACCGGCGGGCGGCCAGTACGCTGAGAACGCGCACCTGCGCCCCGCCATGCACCGCCTGCCCGTCCTGTCCACCGCCGAAGCCGTCGAGGAAGCGTTCTACGAGGCGATGCAGCGCGCCGACCTCGAGGCGATGATGATGCTGTGGGCCGACGACGACGAGGTGATGTGCGTGCATCCCGGGCACCCGCGGCTGATCGGGCTCGATGCCATCCGCGCCTCGTGGGCCGCGATCTTCGCCAACGGCGGCATCGACCTGCGTACCGCCGACGTGCGCGCACACACCGGGGCGATGCTGGCCGTGCACAACCTCGTCGAGCAGGTGACCGTGACCGGGCGGCAGGGCGTCCAGCTGGTCGAGTGCGTCACCACCAACGTCTACGTCAAGTACGCCGACGGCTGGCGCATCCTGCTGCATCACTCGGGCCCGGCATCGAGCGAGCCGGTGGCGACGGCCAGCGGCGCGGTGCTGCATTGAGCGCCATGACAGCCGCGGGGAACGGCGATGCTCGCGCCCTCGTATCACCCTCCCGTCTGGCTGCCCGGCCCGCACCTGCAGACGATCTGGTCGGCCCGGCTCGCGCCGTGCCCGTCGATCCGCTACCGGCGTGAACGCTGGACGACGCCGGATGACGATTTCATCGACGTCGATTTCCTGCACCCGGCGCCCCGTGCGCGCCGCGCCCCGCTGCTGGTGCTGTTCCACGGCCTCGAAGGCTGCTCGCGCAGCCACTACGCCCTGACCATGGTCGAGGCGGCGCGCCGGAGCGGCTGGCGCGCCGCCGTACCGCACTTTCGCAGCTGCAGCGGCGAGCTCAACCGCGCGCCGCGCGCCTATCACTCCGGCGATTCGCCCGAGCTCGACTGGATCCTGCGCCGCTTCGCGCGCGAGCATGCGGGCGGCGCGCCGATCGTCGCCATCGGGGTCTCGCTCGGCGGCAACGTGCTGCTCAAGTGGCTCGGCGAGCAGCGCGAGGCCGCCCGCTTCGTGCGCGCCGCGGTGGCGATCTCGCCGCCGCAGGACCTGCATGCCGGCGCGATCGCGCTCGCGCACGGCTTCAACCGCGTCTACACGCGGCACTTCCTCAAGACGCTCGAGCACAAGGCGCTGGCCAAGCTCGAGCAGTATCCGGGCCTGTACGATCGCCGCCGGGTGCTGGGCGCGCGCGACTTCTTCGACTTCGACGACGCGGTCACCGCGCCCCTGCACGGCTACGCCAGCTGCTACGACTACTGGGAGCGCTCGTCGTGCCGGGCCTTCCTGGCCGGCATCCGCGTGCCCACGCTGGTGATCAACGCGCGCAACGACCCGTTCCTGCCGGCCAGCGCGCTGGCCGGCAGCGACGAGGTGTCCGACCACGTCACGCTCGACTACCCCGCCGAGGGCGGCCACGTCGGCTTCGTGCAGGGCCCGCCGCCCGGGCACCACGCCTGGCTGCCGGCGCGCGCGATCGACTGGCTGTCGCGGGCGCTCGTCGATGGATGAGCAGGTCCTGCGCGCCATGGCGCGCTGGCCGGACGTGCCCGCCGCATGGGGCTGGCTGCGGCTCGACCGGCGCGGCCGCTGGCTGCTCGTCGACCGGGGCCGCCCGGGGTTCGACGAGGCGCGCGACGGCGCCGGCAGCCCGATCACCAACCCGCAGATCGTCGACTTCATCGGCCGCAATTACCGCAGCGACGAGCAGGGCCGCTGGTACTGGCAGAACGGCCCGCAGCGCGTCTACGTCGACCTGGAGGCCGCGCCGCTGGTGCTGCGCGTGCTGGGCGAGGCGCAGGCGCCGCGCTTCGTCACCCACACCGGGCAGCTCGTCGGTCACATCGAGGCGGGCTGGGTCGGTCCGGGGGGCGAGGTGCTGCTGCGTACCGACGTCGGCCCGGCCGCGGTGCACGACCTCGATCTGACGCTGCTCGCCTTCGGCCAGCACGGCGAAACCGTCGAGCTCGCGCTCGCCGAGCGCACGCTCGAGCTGACCTCGACCGCGTCGCCCGCCGATACGCTGGGCTTCGTGTCCATGCCGCGTCCGTAGGAGTCCGTCGGAGTCGAATCGATCCAGCGATTCGACCGCGGCGGACTCCTCATCCGAAACCGGCGCCCGCCGCGCGTCGGATTCCTCCACGTTCAGCGCCGGCCTTTCAGCGCCGGCCTTCGCCGCGCTCCTTCTGCTCGGCCTGCCACTGCGCCTGCAGCTCGCGCAGGCGCGCATCGACCTGAGACCCGGTGTAGAAGTCGAGCTGGCCGGCGCGCTGCGCCAGGCGCAACTGCTCGATCGCCGCCGGCGTGGCGCCCAGCAGCACGAACTGCTCGGCGGCGGCGCGGTGCGCGCGCGCCGTCTCGCCCAACCCGCCCTGGGCCTCCGCGAGCATGCGCCACAAATCGGCATCGCTGCGGAACGTCGACACCGCGCTCTCGAGATAAGGCGCGGCGTCCGCGAAATCGCGCCGCACCAGCAGCACCTGCGCGCGCTCGCGCACCAGGGCCCGCGATGCAGGGAAGCGCTTGGTCGCGGCGTCGAGCAGCGCCAGCGCCGCGGCGCTGTCGCCGGCCTGCAGCTCCACCTGCGCGGCCAGCCGCTCCACGAAGGGATGGCCGGCGGGCAGGAGCCGCCGCACCTCGGCCAGCGCCTTGCGCGCGGCGGCCGCATCGCGCTGCGCGGCCGCCACCGTGGCCAGGCCGAACCAGCCCGCCGCCTCGTCGACGGTGCGCTCGCGCAGCTGCCGCTCGAACTGCGTGCGCGCCGAGCGCAGCCCGTCGGTGCTGGTATCGGTGAGCGCGCGCAGCTTGGCGCGCGTCAGCCGGAACTCGAGGCTGTCGGCGCGCTGCCGGTAGCGGACGTCCGAGATGCGGCTCTGGATATCGGCGATGCGCTCCGAGGTGACCGGGTGCGTGCGCAGGTAATCCGGCGCACCGCTCTCGTAGAGGCTGTCCGACTTCTGCAGGCGGCCGAGGAAGGCCACCATGCCGTTGGCATCGAACCCGGCCTGGCGCAGGATGTCCAGGCCGACCCGGTCGGCCTCGCGCTCGGCGTCGCGCGAGAAGGTCAGCATCTGCTGCTGGGCCGCCGTGCTGCCCAGCGAGGCGATGCCTCCGATGGCCTGAGGATTCGAGCGCGCCGCCAGCGCCGAGAGCACCAGCGCCGCCAGCATCAGCGTCGAGGCCTGACGTTCGCGCGCCAGCATGCGCGCGACGTGGCGCTGCACCACGTGGCCGATCTCGTGCCCCAGCACCGAGGCGAGCTCGGACTCGCTCTGCGCGGCCACGATCAGCCCGGTGTGCACACCGATGTAGCCGCCCGGCAGCGCGAAGGCGTTCAGCGTGGGATCGCGCACCAGGAAGAACTGGAGGGTGAAGCCGGACGCCGGAGGCGTGGCCGCGAGGCTGCCCGCGAAACGGTTGAGATAGTCGGCGAGCTCGGCATCGTCGTAGATCATGCCGCGGCTCTGCATCTCGCGCACGATCGACTCGCCGACGCGCCGCTCCATCGTCGGCGACAGCTCGTCGGCGGCGGCGTCGCCCAGCCGCGGCAGGTTGTCGACCTGCGCGCGCGCGGGCAAGCCGGCGCCGGCCAGCGCCGCACACAGCAGCCCCGCCATGCAGCGCGGCAACAGACCGGTTCTTCGCAAGACGACTTCCTCAGGAGGCTGCCGGAGTTGAATCGAGCCCACGCCAAGGCCGGGCTGCCGAGGCACAGCCACCCGCCTACAAGGCGGCTGCTCCATCAGGCCGTTGCTATGATAGTCGGCTCCGGAGCCGCACCATGACTTCGTCTTCCTCCCCTGCACCAGAGAACGCCCCGGCGCCCGCCCTCAGCCACTTCGACGCCGGCGGCGCCGCGCACATGGTCGATGTCGCCGGCAAGGCGATCACCCACCGCGTGGCCGTCGCCCGCGGCAGCATCCGCATGAAACCCGCCACCCTGGCGCTGGTGCGCGAAGGCACCGCGAAGAAGGGGGACGTGATCGGCGTGGCACGCATCGCGGCGATCCAGGGCGCCAAGCGCACCGCCGAGCTGATCCCGCTGTGCCATCCGATCCCGATCACCCGGGTGGCGGTGGAATTCGATCTCGACGAGGCCGCCGGCGCGGTGCACTGCACCGCCATTGTCGAGTGCGACGGCAGGACCGGCGTCGAGATGGAAGCGCTCACCGCCGTGCAGGTGGGCCTGCTCACCGTCTACGACATGTGCAAGGCAGTCGACCGCGGCATGGTGATCGAAGGGGTCCGCCTCCTGGAGAAGCACGGCGGCAAGAGCGGCAGCTTCGTGGCGGGGTGACAAAAACAAACGCCCCGCCGAAGCGGGGCGTTCATATGGCCTGGGTGGTTCAGACCCGGCTCAGCTCCGGCGAAGCCGCCCGACGAAGCCGATCCCTGCCAGCCCGAGGCCGAGCAGACCGAGAATTGCCGGCTCGGGCACCTGCGCGCTGATCTTGAAGCTGAACTGCGCGGGCGTAGCCTGGTGCTCCAGCGTCTGGAACCCGATGCAGCCAGGCGCTGCGCCTGCCGCCGCGCAGGTCGCCGCAGGCAGCGGACCCAGGCCCGTCGCAAGGATCTCGAGGGTGTAGGTGATTCCGTCCAGAACGAAGGACTGGGTGAGCGAACCCGCCGTCAGGACGAAGATGTCATCGCACGCCGAAGTCGAGGGGAAGCCGCAGGTCCCGGGGCTGGACGTGTTGGGCGTTTCGCTGAAGTCGACCTGGAAGGTTCTCGTCAAGGTCGGCAGCGACGGGCCACCGGGCACCAGGGGCGTCAGCGTCAGCGTGGTGAACACGCTCGCGGTGCTCAGGGTCGAAAAGTTGCTCGAGATGGTGTTGTTGTAGTGGGTGATGGTATGCGTATCGACCGCGGCACCGTTGGTGAACAAGTTCGGCGGGTTCGTCACCGCTGTATCCGGCGTGATGATCAGCCCGCTACGCGACGTGTTGGGGTCGCTCGTGTCATTGGGAGTCTGGTTGGGCGGATTGGACGCACCCCAGCTCAGCATGGCGGCGTCGGCATGGGTCACACCGCCCCCGCTGGTGAACACCGGGGCTGGTGCAGTCGTGCCATTGCCCCACTCCGTGGTCACGGAATATCCCCACTCCGTGATCAGTGCGGCCTGCGCCGCGGCTGCGCTGCCAAGCCCCAGCGCAAGGGCGGCTAGCACCTTGAAAGTGGATCGGGTCGCCATGATTAACCTCCCAAGCGTCCGGATTCAGAGATCCCCGAGCGCGGCACCATCTCTGCCCGCGCTCTCGACTTCAGGGAAGCATTTTTCGGGCCACTGCGTGACGAATTTGGAAAAGCCTTTAATTCCGGGAGCTTGCAGGCCGGCCCGAATCGACGCAAAAGCCTGGGGGCTGCGGACTGTAAAGAAACTCGACAAGAGCCCGAGGCCGTGAGCCCCGAACGGAACAGGCCGGCCGGGCGGAGGAATCCGCTCAGTGGGCGGCGCGCGCCGCCCGGGCCACCGGGGCGTCGGCCCGCGAGAGCGCCGTCACGTTGTCGCGCACCAGCTCCAGCGCCACCTTGAGCCGCGGCGACATGTCGCCGAGCAGGGCGTCGCGCGTGATCTCGAAGGGCGCGCGCAGGCCGTGATACTCGACCGGCTCGGCGACCTGCCGGAAATTCAGCCCGAGCGTGCGCAGCAGGCGCGCCAGGCGCATCTCCATCATCACGAACACGGCGTCCAGGCCGATCTCGATTCCCAGCCAGGCGGCGGCGAAGACCAGACCGAGGGCCGGCGGAATGTTGTGGCGGCGCACGTCGCCGGCGTAGCGCTCCAGCTCCTGGATCGCGTACAGGCCCTGCTCCTGGTCGGTCTTGCGCCGGCGGAACTCGTTGATCACCGCCAGGCGCGAGACCTCGCCGATGCGTTCGCGAGGCGTCTCCCGGAACACCGACGAGCCGCGCGCGAACTGATCGATCGCCGCGACCTCGAAGGGAAACGGCTCCGCTGCATCGAGGGGATCGGCCACGATGAGGCGCACGCAACCGATGTAGCGCCGGCTCGCGTTGTGGCGCAGCAGCACGGCGTGCGCCCGCCGGTCGAAGATGTCGCGCTCGAGGCCGCCCGGGCAGTCCTCGCGCCGCTCGAACTTCATCTCGTCGACATACACGCGGTAGCGTAGCCGGAAAGCTTCTTCCCGCAGCCGCTCGGTGTCGGCGAGCACCAGCGAGAACCCCTCGAAGAAATCGCACTGCAGACCGGGGGCGCGTACCGTGCCGGCGTCGGTCTTCTCGTGCAGCTCTGGCAGGATGATCATGCTACTCCGACGCCGGCTGCGCCCGGGCGCCTCACTTAACCGGTTTCAGGACGGTCGATCGCGCCTCCGATCGCGGATCCGCGGCGCGTAGCGGCCAGGTGAAAGAATATCGTCAGGGTCGAGTGCTTGCTTCAGTCTACCCACGACATCCCAGAAGACTTCCTCCCTCCCGACGAAACGGCCCATTGCGCCGACGTGCAGCCGATACGGCGCCACCCCCAGGGCCCGGCCCGCCTCCACCAGGGCGTCGTAGCACCGATGGGCCCTGTCGACTTCGTCAATCTTGCGTGCGTCGAACAGGATCGGCACCGAGCTGTCCAGGCATCGCTCGGACAGCGTGCTCAGCGTGACGAGGGGCTCCATTCCGTGTGCCCTGAGCACCGCCGAGCACCGCTCGACGTAAGCCGCCACTATCTCCGGCTTGAAGGGCACGAGTGGAGCGTACCAGATCAATCCGCAACCCTCCTTGATCGGATCCGGCATTTCTGTCAGGTTCACCTCGCCTGCGCGACGCCAATAAAGCAGGCCGTGCGCGACGCGGTTCGGACGGCCTTCGAGGATGTCGAGCGAAGCGCCGATGCGCGCGAGCATCGTCGAGGTGCCGTGGGTGGCGCCGAGCACGCGCGTGCTCAATCGCTGCAGCAGCCGTGCACGCGTTGCCGTCATGAACACCACCCTGCGCGCCACGCCCGCGAGTCGCCGGCGCACGAGACGGCGCGCAGCCGCCACCACTTCACGCGGCCCGTACAGCGCGCCCATGCCCATCCACGGATCGACGCGATAGCGCCGGCCGAGATCGGCCACGGCGTCCTCGGTGAGCAGCCCGTCGGCGCCGGTGCGTGCGGCATCGTAGGGAGCGGTCATCGCCAGCACGCGATGACGATTCATCAGGTTCACCGAGCCGGCGACCGCACCCAGCTCCTGCAGCACGCTGCGCACCGCGAGCAGCGCCGGCTGCAGCGAATCCGCGTCGGGCACCGCGAAGTAGAACGCCTCGATGCGCTCGGGCCGGCGCGCCAATGCCAGCGTCACGGCAGTCACCACGCCGAAGTTCGACTGCGTGAACAGGCCGTCGAGGTAGGGCCCGAGGCCCCACTTGAAGGCGTGATCGGCGAGCCCGGCGCCGATGCCCGACAAGGCGGGCGCATACAAGCGTCCGTCCGGCAGCACCGCCTCGATGCGCATCAACGCGGCGAAGTGATCGGCGATCGGCGTGATGCCGTAGCCTCGTTCGAGCACGTTGCCGAGCAGGCTGGCATCGGGCCCGGCGCCGGTGGTCGGCACCATGAACGGCAGATCGTGCGCACGCAGGTATTCGGCGAGCGACGCCTGCGTGACCCCGGGCTCCAGCTCGAACAAGCCCAGCTGCGCATCGACCGCGCGGATCGCGGCCAGCCGCGACAGGTCGAGGACCGCGCAATCGTCGACCGCCGGCAGCGCGGTTCCGTAGCCCCAGTTGCGGCCGGTGCTGATCGGATAGAGCGGCACCCCGCACTCGCGCGCGATGGCCACGACGGCGGGCACCTCGTCGCGCGAGCCCGGGCGCAGCGCCGCGGCGATGCGGCGCGCCACGCCGGTGGTGCAGGCGCCGTAGCGTGCCTGCGCGGCACTGGCGTCGTCGACGTGGACCGAGCCCAGGCATGCACGCCAGCGCGCGATGGCCTGCGCCGCGGATGCTTCGTACGCGCGCGGCTCGTCACCGTTCACCGGGCCACCCCCGTTCAGCCGGGGCTACCGGCACGCTCGCGACTCTGGGCATCGGCGGAATATATAGCATCGCGGGTCCGTGGCATCGCCGGGTCGGCGCACCGGCTCGGCCCGGCATCGCGGGCCCGCGCGTGAAGGGGTGCGCGCCACGCCGTCGGCAAGTGCCCTATGCTGTCGGCATGCGTCGATTTCCCTATTCCTTTCCGGACCGGCCGCCATGCCGCCGCACCGCGCCGTACGCACGCAGCGCCGCCGTGCTGCTGCTGTGCGGGGCCGCCGCGCTGCCGCTCGCGCGGGCCCAGGACGGCGGCCTGCCGCCGGTGCCGATCCCCGTCCCCGGCTCGCTGCTCGACCGGCCGCGCGGCCCCTCGCCGCTACCGGCGCCCGGCACCGACGGCGCCTCCGCTCCGGGGGGCGCGGCGCACGGCGCACCGGGCTCTGCGCCGGCAACGCGCCGCGTATCCAGCGGCACCGGCTTCTACGTCACCGTCGATGGCCACCTGATCACCAACCACCACGTCATCGCCGGCTGCAAGGTGCTCGCCCGCGGCGACGGCGTAACGCTCGCGGTGGTGGCCACCGATGCGGCCAACGACCTGGCACTGCTCAAGGGTCCGGCGGTGGCGCTGGCGGCGACGCTGCGCACCGCGGGCGACGCGCGCCAGGGCGAAGACGTGCTCACCTACGGCTTTCCGCTGCAGGGCATGCTCTCTTCGGCGGGCCAGTTGGGCGCCGGCATGGTCTCGGCGCTGGCAGGCCTGCGCGACAACGCCGCGCAGCTGCAGATCGACGTACCGGTGCAGCCCGGCAACAGCGGCGGCCCCCTGCTCGATCGGCGCGGACGGGTGATCGGCGTGGTGGTCGCCAAGCTCAACGCGCTGCGCGTGGCGCAGATCACCGGCGACATTCCGCAGAACATCAACTTCGCGATCAAGCTCGCGCCGGTCAAGGCGCTGCTCGAGGCGCACGGCGTGCACTACCAGGCCGGCGGCGACGCCGCGCGCGCACTGTCGAACTTCGAGATCGCCGACCTGGCGCGCGGCTTTACCACGCCGGTGTTCTGCCAGCGCTGAACGCGTGAAGGAACCTGCTGCGCGACCCGAGGTCGCGCCTGCGGTGCTCAGCGGAACAGCAGCGAGGCCAGCCCCAGGAAGATCAGGAATCCCATGCTGTCGGTGCTGAAGGTGAGCAGCACCGAGGAGCCGAGGGCCGGGTCGCGGCCGAAGCGCTGCAGGGTGATCGGCACGGCGAGCGCGATCAGCGCCCCGACCAGCAGGTTGAGCACCATCGCCATCATCATCGTGCCGCCCAGCAGCCAGCCATAGGGCGTGTCGCGGTACAGCAGCCAGGCGACCAGGCCGGCCACGCCCCCCCACACCAGGCCGTTGAGCCCGGCGATGGCCAGCTCCTTCTGCAGCAGCCGGCGCGCGTTGGCCATGTTGACCTGCCCGAGCGCGATCGAGCGGATGATCAGCGTCATGGTCTGGTTGCCGGAGTTGCCGGCGATGCCGGCGACGATGGGCATCAGCGTGGCCAGCGCCACCACGCGCCCGATCGTTCCCTCGAAGGCGCTGATCACGCGCGAGGCGAAGAACGCCGTGCACAGGTTCAGCGCCAGCCACAGCCAGCGGTTCCTGGCCGAGGCCCAGATGCTCGCGAACAGGTCTTCCTCCTCGCGCAGGCCGGCCTTGGCGAGGAGGTCGGACTCGCTTTCCTCGCGGATCAGGTCGACCACCTCGGCCACCGTCACGCGGCCGATCACCCGGTTGCGCGGATCGACCACCGGCGCCGAGACCAGGTCGTAGCGCTCGAACGCCTGCGCGGCCTCGCTGCCGTCGTCGAGCGGCTGCAGCGTGAGCACGTCGCGGCGCATCACGTCCTCGGCGAGCACCTCGGGCTGGTTGATCAGCAGCCGCTCGAGCGACAGGCTGCCGAGCAGCTCGCCGCGCACGTCGACCACGAATACCTGGTCGGTGTGGTCGGGCAGCTGCTCGAGCTTGCGCAGCTCGCGCAGCACCATGTCGAGCGTGTAGCCCTGCTGTACCGTGATCGCGTCGAAGTCCATCAGCTCGCCGACCGAGCCTTCCGGAAACGACATCGAGGCGCGCAGCTGCTCGCGTTCCTCCTGCGTGAGGCCGCGGCGCACCTCCTCCACGACGTCGCTGGGCAGGTCGGGAACCAGCTCGGCGATGTCGGCAGCGTCCAGCGTCTCGACCGCATCGACCAGTTCCTCGCGATCCATCGAGCGGATCAGCGATTCGCGCACCGACTCGGAGACCTCGAGCAGGATCTCGCCGTCGCGCTCGGCCTTGACCAGGTCCCATACGACCATGCGGTCTTCGTAGGGCAGCGCCTCGAGCACGTAGGCGATGTCGGCCGGGTGCAGGGGATCGAGCCGCGCGCGCAGCCCGTCGAGGTAGGGGCTCAGGTCGACCGGCTCGGGCGGCGCGGCGCGCTCGCCGTCCTCGCCCGCGCGCGGGCGCTGCGCAACGTTGTAGCGGCGCAGCAGGTCCTGCACGTCGAGCAGCGCGCGCGAGGCCTCCTCGGGATCGCGCGGCTGCGCCGCCGGCGCTACCGTCGCGGCTTCGCCGCGGCGCTCGTCGTCGGAAGCGGGGATCGGGGCGTCTTGCTCGGCCATGGATCGGGCGAATCAGGGGGGATCGACCGCGCCCATCCAGCGCGCGACGATGGCGGTGCGCCGGGCCAGTGCCGGCGAACCTCGGTGCGCGTCATAGTAACGTGGCCGCGGCAGCATCGCCGCCATACGCGCGGCCTGCTCGGGGCCGAGTTGCGCCGCCGACACGCCGTAGTAGTGGCGCGCGCCGGCCTCGGCGCCGAACACGCCCACGCCCCACTCGGCCACGTTCAGGTACAGCTCGAGGATGCGCCGCTTGGTCATCACCGTCTCGAGCATGTAGGTGATGACCAGCTCCTGGCCCTTGCGCAGGTAGCTGCGATCACCCGACAGGAACAGGTTCTTCGCCAGCTGCATGGTGATGGTGGAGCCGCCGCGCACCACGCGGCCGCGCCGGCGGTTCTGCTCGTAGGCGCGCTCGATCGCGTCCCAGTCGACGCCGTCGTGCTCGGTGAAGTTGGCGTCCTCGGCAGCGATCACCGCGCGCTTGAGGTGGACCGAGATCTGCGCGTAGGGCACCCAGCGCTGCTCGAGCCGCCGCTTCGGGTCGTCGGCGCGCAGGCGCGCGAGCTCGTGGCGCATGAACCGCGTCGGGCCGGGGTCGAAGCGGCTCCACCACAGGATGTGGCCGAAATACCAGAGCTGCAGCGCCAGCAGCGCGGTGAACGCCAGCAGCAGCATCCAGCCCAGCGCACGCAGCGCGCGCCGCCAGCCGAAGCGGGAACGAGAACGCGGACGGGACACTAGTGTCCCGTCGGCCGCACGCCGGCTTCGGCGTCGAGCTCCGCGCGCAGCGCCTCGTACACCGGCGCGGTGAGCGGACGCACGCCGCGCCACAGCAGGAACGACTCGGCGGCCTGCTCGACCAGCATGCCCAGCCCGTCGCTCGCACGCGCGCAGCCGGCCGCCGCTGCCTGCGCCATGAAGGCGGTGGCGCTCGGCGCATAGAACATGTCGTAGGCCAGCGCGGCGCCGGCGAACACCGCGCCCGCGATCGGCAGCCGCACCTCGCCCAGCCCCGTGGAGGTGGCGTTCACGACGATGTCGAAGCCGGGCTCGAGGGCCTCGAAGCGGCACGCCCGCGGTACCGCACGCGCCGTGCGTCGCGCCTCGGACGTGCCTGCCATGGGCGCCGCGCCAGCCGAAACACCCGCAGCCGATGCATCCGCGGTCGGCGCATCCGCCCCCGCGTCAACCGCCGCCGCCAGCGCCGCGGCCGCGGCCGGAGTGCGATTGGCGATCACCAGGCTCGCCACGCCGGCCTCGATCAGCGGGCCGGCCACGCCACGCGCGGCGCCGCCGGCGCCGACGAGCAGCACCGAGCGCCCCGCCAGCGTCAGGCCGAGCCGCCGCTCGATGTCGCGCACCAGCCCGACGCCGTCGGTGTTGTCGCCGAGGGCGCCCGCGGGATCGAAGCGCAGCGTGTTCACGGCGCCGGCGGCGCGCGCGCGCGCGCTGTGCCGCGGTGCCCAGGCGTAGGCCTCGGTCTTGAAGGGCAGGGTCACGTTCAGGCCGCGCCCACCCTCGTCGCGGAAGCGCTCGACGGCGGCGGCGAACCCGTCGAGCGGCGCGAGCAGCCGCCCGTAGGCGATGTCCTGGCCGGTCTGGGCCGCGAAGCGGGCGTGGATGGCCGGGGAGCGGCTGTGCGCGACCGGATTGCCGATCACCGCATAGCGGTCGCTCATCGCGGCGCCGGCGCCGCCTTCACGGCCGCGGTCTCGAGCGAGTCGTTGGTGAAATGCCAGGTGCGCACGATCTGGAGGGTGTCGCCCTCGCGTGCCATCTCGGGCGTGAAGCGTTCGTACGGCGCGCCGGCGTAGACGATCTGCTTGATCGCCCGGTTGAGCACCTCGTGCTTCGACTTGCGATTGATCACCACGTCGACCACGTTGCCGTGCTTGTCGATCTCCACCGTGATGATGAGCGATCCGTAATAGCGCCCGCGCGCCTCGCGCGGATAGCGCTCGGTGCCGAGGCGCTCGATGCGCGCGGCCCACTCCTCGACGTAGCGCGCGTAGCTCACGCCGATCGCGTTGATGCCGTACACGAGCCGCTTCGGACGCTTGTTGTAGTCGGAGATCTGCTTGTCGATCTGCGCCTGCAGGCGCGTGATCACCGTGTCGATGTCGCGCTCGTCGCTGCCGGCGTCGGCGTGCTGCGGCTGGCGCACGGGCGCATCGGGCTGCATCGCCATCTGCGGCCCGCGCGCCAGCGCGAGCAGCTCGCGCTGGCGCGTCTCGAGCTCGGCCTGGCGCCGGCGCCGCTGGACCAGGTCGTCGCCGTCGCGCGCCTGCAGCTCGGCGGGCAACGGCGAGCGGGCGCGCCCTCGGTCGCGATCGCCGCCGCCCTGCATGCTCACCTGCGCGGCCACCTCGGGCGCCAGCGGCCGGGCATCGCTGCGCGCGTTAAGCAGCACCACCTCGATCTGCGGATCGATCGGCTTGAAGGTCACCGGAGCCGGCGGCGCGAAGCGCAGCATCAGCGCCAGCGCATGCAGCAGCACCGACAGCGCGATGGCGGCGGCCAGCGGATCGCGCCGCCACAGCTCGGCCAGCCCCAGGCGCGCAGGCCAGGCGAAACGCCGCGACGTCATCGTGCGCACCCGCCCCGCGACCTCAGGCAGGCCGCCCGGCGAAGGCGTGCCGGCCTCCGGCGGCCGGATCGGCCGGGTCGACGCCGGCTGCGGTCGCTGCGCCGTCGACCGTTTCACCGCCTGCCGTGTCGCTGCCCGCCGTTTCACCGCCCGCCGTTTCGCCATCAGCTGCCATGCCGGCGTCCGGTCCGTCACCGACCGTCCCATCGCCGACCGTCCCATCGCCGACCGTCCCATCGCCGACCGTCCCATCGCCGACCGTCCCATCGCCGATCATCTCGTCGCCGACCACCCCGTCTCCGAGCGTCTCGTCGCCGATCGCCTCTTCGTCCTCGCCGAGCGCTTCGGAGCCGCTGCCCAGCTCGACGAAGCGGGCTTCGACCGACAGGTCGACCTCGTCGGTGGCGAGCAGCTCCACCACGATGCGCCGGCCCGGCGCGAGCAGCGGCAGGCCGGCCAGCCGGAAGTACAGCGGCACATCGGCGAGGCGCACCAGGTCGTCGCGCACCGTGACGGCGGCGGCGCGGCGCAGGCCCTGCTGGCGCACCCAGCGCAGGCACCAGTAGCGCTCCATGCGCTGCTGGAACTCCAGGTAGGCGCCGTAGCGCGCATCGAACGCGCCGATGACCGAGAACAGCTCGGCGTCGTTGCGCCCGAAGGGCGGCTTGTCGCCGGCGAGCACTGCCAGCACCTGGCGCTGGTTGACCAGGTCGACGTAGCGGCGCAGCGGCGAGGTCGTCCACATGTATTGCGAGACGCCCAATCCCTGGTGCGGCAGCGGATGCGTGCCGGTCCTGACCCGCCCCATCTGCTGCTGCGAGCGGTACACCCCCGGCACGTCGTGCTCGGCCAGCAGCCGCGCCCACTCGCTGTTGGCGAGGATCATCATCTCGGCGACGATGCGATCGAGCGGCGCGTCGCGCCGGCGCTGCACGATGCGCACCCGCTCGTCGTCGCCGTCGCGCTCGACGTAGAAGCTGAAGTCGGCGCCGAAGCGCGGCTCGGGCTTGCCGCGCACCCGCTCGCGCGCAGCGCTCAGCGCCTGCGTGAGCCGCCACAGCACGCGCAGCGCCGCCCCGTGGGGATGGTCGATCGGCGCCTCGCCGCCGAGCGCCGCCTCGTCGAGCGCCGCGGCGCCCGGCTGCGCCTCGAGCAGGTCGTGGCGCAGGTTGTCGGCCACCCGGATCGATTCGACGCGCGACGTGCATGACACCACGCGCTGGCCGCCGGCGTCGAGGTCCGCATACAGCGACAGCGCCGGCACGTCGCGACCGGCATCGAGCGAAAAGGCGCCGATCAGCTCGCCGGGCAGCATCGGGATCTTCTCGCCCGGCATGTAGACGGTGGCCATGCGCTCGCGCGCCAGCGCATCGAGCGCGCCGCCGCGCCCGATCGCCAGCGCCGGCGCGGCGATGTGGATGCCGACCCGCCAGCGCCCGTCGGGCAGCGCCTGCACCGAGAGGGCATCGTCGATCTCGGTGGTGGTCGAGTCGTCGATCGAGAAGGCGGCCACGCCGGCCTCCGGCAGGACGCCGGGCGCCGGCGCCTGCTCGTGGGCGGCCGCGGGAGGCACGGCGGCGGCGAACCCGTGCGGGAAGTGCTCGGCCGCGAAGCGCGTGACGTGCAGCGCCCGCGGCGATTCGAAGGCGCCCAGCGCCAGCAGCAGCCGCTCCGGCGTCTGGTGGGTGAGCGCCAGCGCGCGCTCGAAGGCCTTCCAGGCGACCGAGGTCTTGTCGGGACGCGCGAGCAGCTGACGCGCCTGCGCCGCGATCTCGGGCGGCAGCCGGCCGGCGGCCATCGCCTGCGCGTGCGCTTCGATGGCCAGCTCCTGCGCCCGGCGGCGCTCGATCGCGGCCAGCGCGGCCTGCAGCGTCTCGGGCGGGGCCGGACGATAGCGCCCGCGCCCCTTGCGATGGAAGTGCACCGGCGCGCCGTGCAGCCTGAGCAGCAGCGCGGCGGACTCCACCGCGCCGGGGCGATGCCCGAAGTAGTCCTCGGCCAGCTCGTCGAAGCCGAACTCCTGCTGCGGCGCGCATTCCCACAGGAAGCCGACGTCGATGCCCTCGGCCAGCTCGCGCGCGGCGACGATCAGCCCGTCGGGCGCCGGCGTGTCGAAGCGCAGCACGACGTGCGCGGCCTTGACCTTGGTGCGCTTGCCGCTGGCCAGCTCGACCTGCAGGCTGGCGCCGGCTTCGGAGAGCACGGTGCCGGCCCTGAAGTCGCCGTTGTCCTCGAACAGGAGATGCTTCATCGTGACGAACGATTATAGAGGCGCACCGTGCCGACGACCGCCCTTTCGTCCACGCCGCGGTGCCGCCGGAGCGCTCCCCGGCCAGGGGCTCGCGCGGGCTCGATTCAACTCCGACAGACTCCTAGAGCATGATGCCGCCGGAGACCTCGATCACCGCGCCGTTGATGTAGCTCGCCTCGTCCGAGGCGAGGAAGGCGTAGACGTCGGCGATCTCTTCGGGCCGCCCGAGCCGTCCGAGCGGCACCTTCTCGACCATCTTCTGCATCACCGCCGGCGGGATGGTGTCGAGGATGTGCGTGGACACGAAGCCCGGGCACACCACCACCGCGCGCACGCCGCGCGGCCCGAGCTCGCGCGCCCAGGTCTTGGTCATGCCGATCAGCCCGGCCTTGGTGGCGGCGTAGTTGGTCTGCCCGAAGTTGCCGTACAGCCCGACCACCGACGAGGCGTTCAGGATCACTCCCGTGCCCTGCGCGATCATGGTGTCGGCCACGGCCTGGGTGCACAGGAACACGCCCTTGAGGTTCACCTCGACGACCCGGTCGAACTGCGCGGCAGTCATCTTCACCAGCCGCGCGTCCTGGGTGATGCCGGCGTTGTTCACCAGGCAGTCGATGCGCCCGAAGGTCGACTTCACCTTCGCCACCATCGCACCGATGCTGGCCTGGTCGGTGGCGTCGAGCCGCAGCGCGAGCGACTCCGGGCTGCCCGCCCCGAGCGTGGCGCGCGCTGCTTCGATCTGCGCCATGTCCAGGTCGGCGAGCACCACGTGCGCGCCCTCGCGCGCGAACTTGCGCGCAGTGGCCGCGCCGATGCCGCCGGCCGCTCCGGTGACGATCGCCACCTTGTCCTTCAGTCTCATGTCCGCTCCATCGGAAGTGGCAGATTGCCGGGATCGGTGTCGCCGGCGAAACCGGCGAAGGCGAGCACCCGCTCGAGCAGCGCGCCGGCGAAATCCGACAGCCCGTGGTCGCCGCCCTCGAGCAGGATCGTCGGCACGCCGCGGTACTTCGCGACCATCTCGCGCCAGTCGAGCAGCTCGTCGCCCTTGGCCGCCACCAGCAGGTAGCGCTGCGGCTGCGTGATCGCCGGCACCTCGAGGCGGCGCAGCTGCTCGAGGTAGGCGGGCTCGAACACGAACGCCTCGTCGCTGTGGTACATGCGCTGCGCCCCGACATGGGCGGCCAGGTCGCGCGCCGGCGCCACGGCCGGGTTCAGCAGCACGGCGCGCGCGCCGCAGCGCTCGGCCAGCCAGGTGGCGTAGTAGCCGCCGAGCGAGCTGCCGACCAGCGTGTCGCCGCTGCCCGGGGCGAGCTGCACGAGCACCTGCTCCACGGCGGCGGCCGGCGAGGCCGGCAGCTGCGGGCAGGCGAAGCGCTCGGCAAGGCCGAGCTCGGCCAGCCGCCCGGCCAGCAGCCGCGCCTTGAACGACTGCGGCGAGGAGCGAAAGCCGTGCAGGTAGATGAGCCGCCCGGGCGGATGCGCTGGCTGCCGTGCCATGTCTGCAGGCTCAGGAGGCACTGCGGGCGGCCAGCGCGTCGAGCAGGCGCTGGTGGATGCCGCCGAATCCGCCGTTGCTCATCACGAGGATGGTGTCGCCGGACGCCGCCTCGGCGACGATGGCCGCCACCAGCCGGCCGAGGTCGGTCTCGACGCGCGCGCGCGCGGCCATCGGGGCCAGCGCGGCCTGCGCATCCCAGTCGAGGCCGCCGCCGTAGCAGAACACGCGATCGGCTTCGGCCAGGCTGGCGGGCAGCTGCGCCTTCATCGTGCCCAGCTTCATGGTGTTCGAGCGCGGCTCGAGCACCGCCAGGATGCGCCGCCCGGCCCCCAGCCGCTCGCGCAGCCCGGCCACCGTGGTGGCGATGGCGCTCGGGTGGTGGGCGAAGTCATCGATCACCGCCACCCCGGCCGCCTCGCCGCGCCGCTCCAGCCTGCGGCGCACCCCGCCGAAGCGCCCCAGCGCCGCGATGGCATCGGCGGGCGGCACGCCCGCGTGGCGGGCGGCGGCGATGGCCGCCAGCGCATTGGCCCGGCTGTGGGCGCCGGGCAGCGCCAGACGGCAGCGCCCCAGACGCTCGCCGGCGAAGAGCACGTCGAAGGCGTTGGCGCCACCCTCTTCGTGCACTTCGGCGAACTGCCAGCCTGTCGGCGAAAGGAAGTCCTCATGTTCGCTCCACAGCCCGCGCGCCAGCACACGCGTCAACGAGGCTTCGGCGGCATTGGCGATGATCCGGCCGCTGCGCGGAACGGTGCGCACCAAATGGTGGAATTGCGTCTCGATCGCCGCAAGATCAGGGAAGATGTCGGCATGATCGAACTCGAGATTGTTCAGCACCGCGGTCCGCGGGCGGTAGTGCACGAACTTCGAGCGCTTGTCGAAGAAAGCCGTGTCGTACTCGTCGGCCTCGATCACGAACAGCTCGCCGCGGCCCAGCCGCGCCGACACAGGGAAGTCGACCGGCACGCCGCCGATCAGGAAACCCGGCGTCTGCCCGCAGTCCTCCAGGATCCACGCCAGCATCGAGGCAGTCGTCGTCTTGCCGTGGGTTCCAGCCACAGCAAGCACCCACTTTCCAGCCAGCACCCGATCGGCCAGCCACTGCGGGCCGGAGGTGTAGGGCTGGCGGGCGTCGAGGATGGCCTCCATCAGCGGGTTGCCGCGCGACACCACATTGCCGACCACCCACAGGTCGGGGGCGATGGCCAGCTGCGCAGCGTCGTAGCCTTCGACCAGCTCGATGCCCAGGGCGCGCAACTGATCGCTCATCGGCGGATAGACGTTGGCATCGCAGCCCGTCACGCGATGGCCGGCTTCGCTGGCGATGGCGGCGATGCCTCCCATGAAGGTGCCGCAGATGCCGAGGATATGGATGTGCATCGGAGCGATAATGGCAAGTTGCGGATTCTACAGATATGAACGACTCCTCCGACCCGCTGCGACTCGAGATCGCTGCCGCGGCCGCCCGCCTGGTCGCCGACGGCGGCCTCGATTACGCCGAGGCCAAGAAGAAGGCGGCACGCCAGGTGCTCGGCGATGGCCCGGTGCCGAAGCGGGCGCTGCCCGACAACGAGGCGATCGACGCCGCACTGCGCGAGCACCTCGAGCTGTTCGATCCCGACCATGGCCCGCGCGTGAGCCGGCGCCGACAGGCGGCCGCGGCGCTGATGCTGCGCCTGGCTGATTTCCAACCCTACCTCACCGGCGCGGTCTGGAAGGGTATCGTCGCCGAACATGCGCCGATCCACCTGCAACTGTTCCACGACAACGCCAAAGAGATCGAGATCCGGCTGCTCAACGAGGGCGTCGATTTCGACGTCGCCACCACGTCGCATTTCCGCGGCGGCGCCGATGTCGAGGCGATCACCTTCTACCTCGGCGAGGCGCCGGTGCTGCTGACCCTGTACACCCACGACGAGCTGCGTGGCGCGCTCAAGGCCGGCGCCTCGGGGCCCGAACGCGGCGACCGGCGCGCGCTGCTGGCACGCCTGGCGGAGGCCGCATGAACCGGCGCCGCTGGCTCGCCCTGGGGGCGCTGGCCGTAGGCTTCGGCGGCTTCGGTGCCTGGGTCGCCACCAGGCATTACACGGTGGATGCGGCCGATGCCGCCGCCGTCGACCTGCTCTACGGCCTCACCCTGCCCGATGCGCACGAGCAGCCGCAGGCACTGTCGGCGCTGCGCGGCGCCCCGGTCGTGGTCAATTTCTGGGCCACCTGGTGTCCGCCGTGCATCGAGGAGATGCCGGAGCTGAGTGCCATGCAGACCGAGCTCGGCCCCCGCGGCCTGCGTGTCGTGGGCATCGGCATCGATAGCGCCGCCAACGTCCGGCAATTTTCCGAACGCACGCCGATGCGGTATCCTCTGCTGGTGGCCGGTCCGGGCGGCATCGAGCTGGCGCGCCGCTTCGGCAATCAGGCCGGCGCCCTGCCCTACACCGTGGTCATCGACAGGCAAAGCCGCATCGCCCTGCGCAAGCTCGGGCGCTTCGATGCGGAAGTCCTGCGTACGGTCATCCTGCAGACCCTCTAGGGCCGCCCGGCCCGCGGGAGCCCCCGCCGCACTGCCGGGGCTGGCGTTCTGTCCAGAACAGGCGTATAACGTCGCCCAATTTCACGGAAAAGCACGCAACGCCTGCTAATCTCCCATGGCGAAACTCCTCTGGGCAATCCACGGGCCGAACCTGAACCTGCTCGGCACCCGCGAGCCCCAGGTCTACGGATCGACCACGCTGGCCCAACTCGACGCCGACCTCTCCGCTCTCGCGGGGGCGCACGGCCACCGCTTCGAGAGCTTCCAGTCCAACCACGAGGGTGCGCTCGTCGACCACATCCAGGCGGCTCCTGCTGCCGGGGTCGATTTCATCGTGATCAACCCGGCCGCCTACACGCATACCAGCATCGCCCTGCGCGACGCGCTGGCAGCGGTGGCAGTGCCGTTCATCGAAGTGCATCTGTCGAACATCCATCGCCGCGAGCCGTTCCGGCATCACTCCTACCTGTCCGACCTCGCTGCCGGCGTGATCGTCGGACTGGGACCGATCGGGTACCGGCTCGCCCTGCAGGCGGCGATCGAAACGCTGGGCGCCGCCGCGCCGGCACGCGCCGCGAAGAAAGGCTGAATCCATGGACCTGCGCAAACTGAAGACCCTGATCGACCTGGTCGCCGAATCGGGCATCTCGGAGCTGGAAATCACCGAGGGCGAAGGCAAGGTTCGCATCGTCAAGAGCCAGCCCGGCATGATGATGATGCCCCAGCCGATGTCGATGCCGACCCAGTACATGGCGCCCGCCGCGGCAGCGCCCGCGCCGGCGAGCGCCCCCGCAAGCGCGCCTGCGGCACCGGCGCCGGCCGCGCCCGAACCGCCGCCGGGGCATATCGTCAAGTCGCCCATGGTCGGCACCTTCTACCGCTCGGCGCAGCCCGGCGCCGATCCCTTCGTCTCGGTCGGCAGCGAAGTGAAGGAGGGCGACACGCTGTGCATCATCGAGGCGATGAAGCTGATGAACGAGATCGAGGCCGACGTCGCAGGGACGATCAAGGCGGTGCTGGTCGACAACGGCTCCCCGGTGGAATTCGGCCAGCCGCTGTTCGTGATCGAATGACATGTTCGAAAAGCTGCTGATCGCCAATCGCGGCGAGATCGCGCTGCGCATCCAGCGCGCCTGCCGCGAGCTCGGCATCAAGACGGTGGTGGTGCACTCGCAGGCCGATACCGACGCGAAGTACGTCAAGCTCGCCGACGAATCGGTGTGCATCGGCCCGCCGCCCTCGCGCGACAGCTACCTCAACGTGCCGGCGATCATCAGCGCCGCCGAGGTCAGCGACGCCGAGGCGATCCATCCGGGCTACGGCTTTCTCTCGGAGAACGCCGACTTCGCCGAGCGCGTCGAGAAGAGCGGTTTCGTGTTCATCGGCCCGCGTCCCGAGTCGATCCGGCTGATGGGCGACAAGGTGTCGGCCAAGGACACCATGAAGAAGGCCGGCGTGCCGGTGGTGCCGGGCTCGGAGGGCGCGCTGCCCGAGGATCCGAAGGAGATCCTGCGCGCCGCGCGCGCCATCGGCTACCCGGTCATCGTCAAGGCGGCCGGCGGCGGCGGCGGGCGCGGCATGCGCGTCGTGCACACCGAGGCTGCCCTGCTCAACGCGGTCACCATGACGCGCACCGAGGCGCAGGCGGCATTCAACAACGCGGCGGTGTACCTCGAGAAATTCCTCGAGAACCCGCGCCACATCGAGATCCAGGTGCTCGCCGACGAGCACAAGAACGCCGTCTACCTGGGCGAGCGCGACTGCTCGATGCAGCGGCGCCACCAGAAGGTCCTCGAGGAGGCGCCGGCCCCCGGCATCGCGCGACGCGTGGTCGACCGCATCGGGGCGCGCTGCGCCGAGGCCTGCCGCAAGATCGGCTATCGCGGCGCGGGCACCTTCGAGTTCCTGTACGAGAACGGCGAGTTCTACTTCATCGAGATGAACACGCGCGTGCAGGTCGAGCATCCGGTCACCGAGCTGATCACCGGCATCGACATCGTGCAGGAGCAGATCCGCATCGCCTCCGGCGAGAAGCTGCGCTACCGGCAGCGCGACATCGTGGTCAAGGGCCACGCCATCGAGTGCCGCATCAACGCCGAGGATCCCTACCGGTTCACGCCCTCGCCCGGGCGCATCACCCATTGGCACCCGCCGGGCGGCCCGGGCATCCGGGTCGACTCGCACGCCTATACCAACTACTTCGTGCCGCCCAACTACGACTCGATGATCGGCAAGGTGCTCGCCTACGGCGACACCCGCGACCAGGCGATCCGGCGCATGCGCATCGCGCTGTCGGAGATGGCGGTCGAAGGCATCCAGACCAATCTGCCGCTGCACCGCGAGCTGCTCGCCGATTCGCACTTCGTGGCCGGCGGCGCCTCCATCCACTACCTCGAGCAGAAGCTCGCGCTGCGCAAGGGCTGACGGCCCTTCCAACCGCAAGCCATGTGGTCGGAAGTCCTCTTCGTGGTGGCGCACGACGCGGTCGAGGCGTGGTCCGACGCGCTGCTGCACGCCGGCGCCGCTTCGGTGCAGGCCGAGGACGCCGACGCGCACTCGCCCGAGGAGCAGCCGCTCTTCGGCGAACCGGGCGAACCGGCGCCCGCCGGCGGCTGGCCGCGCACGCGCCTGGCGGCGCTGATCGACGAGGACGCGATCGATGCGCCCGCCCTGCTGGCACGCGCGGCGCAGCACTGCGGCCTCGCGCCACCCGCACGCTTCGAGCGCCGGGCGGTGCCCGAGCAGGACTGGGTGCGCACGACGCAGGCCCAGTTCTCCCCCTTCGCCGTCGGGCAACGGCTGTGGATCACGCCCTCGTGGCACCTGCCCGAGGATGCGGCCGGCGCCGACGGCCCGCTCGAGATCGGCGGGCGGCGCGCGATCGTGCTCGATCCGGGCATGGCCTTCGGCACCGGCAGCCACCCGACCACGCGACTGTGCCTGGAGTGGCTCGACGAGCACCTGCGCGGCGGCGAGCGCGTCATCGACTACGGCTGCGGCTCGGGCCTGCTGGCGATCGCCGCGGCCCGGCTCGGCGCCGCACAGGTGTGCGCGATCGACATCGACCCGCAGGCCCTCGACAGCGCCCGCCGCAACGCGCGGGTCAACGCGGTCGACATCGAGGTGCGCGCCGCCGAGGGGCCGCCGCCCGCACCGGCCGACGTGGTGGTCGCCAACATCCTGGCCAATCCGCTGCGCGTGCTCGCGCCGCTGCTCACGGCGCTGATCGCCCCGGGCGGACGGCTGGTGCTGGCCGGCCTGCTCGAGCGCCAGGCCGACGAGATCGCCGCCTGCTATCCCTCGCTCGCGCTGCGCCCCTGGCGCTCGCTCGAAGGCTGGACTTGCCTCGCCGGGGCGGCTCGATCATGATCGAGCGCGCTGCGCGGCAGCCACATTGAGGTCCACGTTCCAATGGCGCTCGCCACCACCTGCCCGCAATGCAACACCAGCTTCAAGGTCGTCCCCGACCAGCTGAAGCTGCGGCGCGGCCTGGTGCGCTGCGGCACCTGCCAGCACGTGTTCTCCGGCGTCGACTACCTGCGCTACATCGCCGATTCGAAGCCGGGCAGCGCCCCAGGCGGGGACGGCGACGGCGACGAGGCGCTGCACACCGCGTTCTTCCTGCCCGAGACCATCCTGGCGGCGCCGGAAGCACGGCACGCGCAGGTACCGGAATCCATCGCGCTGCCCGCGGAGGACGCGCCGGCGATGGAGGACACACCGCCTGCGAGGGAGGTACCGTCCGGCGGAGATGCGCCGTCGGCAGAGGGCGCGCCGCCGGTAGAGAATGAGTCGCCTCCCGAGGGCATGTCGCTCGCGGAGGACGTACGGCCTGCAGAGGACGTACGGCCTGCAGAGGATGTGCCGGCTGCAGAGGATGTGCCGGCTGCAGAGGACGCGCCGCCCGCGGAGGACGCGCCGCCTGTGGAGGATGCGCTGCCTGTGGAGGATGCGCTACCCGTGGACGACGCGCTGCCCGTGGGGGATGTGCTGCCCGCGGAGCATGCATCGCCTGCAGAGGTCATGCTGCCGGTGGAGAGTTCGCCACCGGCACAGGACGTATCGCCCGCGGATCTGGTGCAGGCACTGGAAGCGGCGCTGGCGGCAGAAGCGGCACGGATCGAGCAGGAAGCGGTCGCGAGCGAACCGCCCGTCACCGAAGAGCGTGCGATCGAGCTGCCCGTGATCGAGATTCATGCGGCGGAGGAGGCCGATACGATCGAGTCGCTCACGGCCACGATGCCGACCGGCTTCGGCCATCCCGATGCGCCCCTCGAGCCACATGCTGCGGCGTCGCTCGCCGCGCCGCGGGAGGACGGCGGACGCCCGCCCTACCACGGCGGACGCGTGGAGGCCGGCCCGGCGACGCCCCTCGCCGGCGAGGACGACGACGAGGAGGAGTCGGCGATCGACTATTTCTCCACCGGCCGGCGCGGCGTCGGCTTCATCGACCGTCACGGACCGATCGCGGTGGTCGCCGCCGTGCTGCTCGCGCTGGCGCTCGCGCTGCAGTGGATCGTCACTCAGCGGGCCATGATCGCCGCGCGCGCGCCGGCGCTCGCTCCGGCGATGTCGCTGCTGTTCGAGCCGTTCGGCCTGCGCCTCGAGCCGCCGCGCGATCTCGCCTCGCTCACCATCGAGTCGTTCGAGCTGCAGGCATCGGCCACGCCGGGCATCCTGTCGATGTCGGCGCTGCTGCGCAACCGCGCCGACTACCGGGTGCAATGGCCGTCGATGGAGCTCACGCTCACCGATGCCGGCCAGCGCGTGCTGGTACGCAAGGTGCTCGGCCCGCAGGACTACCTGGGCGGCGCCGGCGCCGACGGGCTGCCGCCGCGCGCCGAGCGCCCGCTGCGCCTGGCGCTCGAGGCGCGCGACCTGCAGCCGGCCGGCTACTCGGTCGCGCTCTTCTATCCCTGACCCTCTCTCCCTTGGGATCCGCCATGCCCCGACGCGTACTGATCAGCGGTTCGGTCGCCTACGACACCATCATGGTGTTCGAAGGCCACTTCAAGGACCACATCCTGCCCGACCGGGTGCACATGCTCAACGTCGCGTTCCTGGCGCCGAAGCTGCAGCGCGAGTACGGCGGGTGCGCCGCCAACATCGCCTACACGCTCCGGCTGCTGGGCGGCCACCCGGTGGTCCTCGCCACCGTCGGCCGCGACGGCGAGGACTATCTCGCGCGCCTGCGCGAGCTGGGGATCGACATCTCGCAGCTTCGCCGGCTCGATGCGCACTACACCGCGCAGGCATTCATCACCACCGACCTGTCGGACAACCAGATCATCGCCTTCCATCCCGGCGCGATGTCCGAGGCGCACGCAGTGTCGGCCGCCGCCGCGCAGCGCGCCGGCGAGCCGGCTGCCTTCGGCATCGTCGCGCCCAACGGCCGCGAGGCGATGCTGCAGCACGCGCGCGAGTTCGCCGAAGCCGGCGTGCCGTACATCTTCGATCCCGGGCAGGGGCTGCCGATGTTCGACGGCGCCGCGCTGCGCGCCTTCGTGGAGAGCGCCAGCGCCGTCGCGGTCAACGACTACGAGTCCTCGCTGCTGGTGGAACGCACCGGCTGGAGCGAAGCGGAGATCTCCGAGCGCGTGCAGGCGCTGATCGTGACGCGCGGCGCGCAAGGCTCGCGCCTGTACCGGTCCGGCCGGATGACCGAGATCGCTCCGGCGGCGATCGGGCGCGCCGTGGACCCGACGGGCTGCGGCGACGCCTACCGCGCCGGGCTGCTGTACGCGCTGGCCAATGGCGGCGACTGGGTCGACGCGGCGCGCCTGGGCAGCATCATGGGCGCGATCAAGATCGAGCACCCGGGCGCGCAGAACCATCCGGTGCAGCGCGACGAGGTGGCGCGGCGCTTCGAAGCAGCCTACGGGCGCGCGCCGTGGTGAAGCCGCTGCGCCAGCACCGCGGCCGCGAGCGGCGCATCGACCGCGAATAGCTTGCGCCGGCTGCCGGCGCCGCCGAGCAGCTTCACCGAGCGCCGCGCGACGCCCAGCCGTTCGGCGAGGAAGCGCACGATCTCCTCGTTGGCCCGGCCGTCCACCGGGGGCGCGGCCACGCGCAGCTTCAGGCAGCCATCGTGCTCGCCCACCACCTCGGTACGCGCCGCGCCCGGCTGCGCGGCGACACGGATCCGCCAGGCGCCCGCGGCGCCGCTCAGCCAGGCAGGGTCGGCAGCCAGGTCGAGGCGTGCTAGGAGGCCAGCGCCATGAACGACGGCATGGCCGACTGCAGGAGCGTCAGCAGCACCTGCACGATCAGGATCAGCAGCAGCGGGGAGAGGTCCACGCCGCCCACCAGCGGCACCACCCGCCGGATCGGCGCGAGGAACGGGCGGGTGAGCGCATCGACGGTGGGCGCGATCGGCGCGTGCGGGTTGACCCACGACAGCACCGCCAGCAGCAGGACCAGCACGGTGAGCAGCCACAGCGTCCACTTCAACAGCCAGAACACCGCCAGCAGCACCACCGCGCCGAAGGCCGGTGCGTGACGCTGGCCGCCGAACATCAGCACCCACACGATCGCCAGCGTCACCGACAGCAGCAGCGCGCCGAGCAGGCTGGCCCAGTCGATGCTGCGCGCGTTCTTGCGCGTGGCCGGCAGCAGGCTGCGCAGCGGCAGCACCAGCCAGTCGGTGATGGCGATGACGAACTGGCCGATGGGATTACGCGCGCCGAAGCCGAGCCAGTTCAGGTACGCGCGCAGCACGCAGGCGGTCGCCAGCAGGCTGCCGAGTGTTTCGAGCAGAAGCCAGAGTGCCTGGTGCATGGTGTCCGGTAGGGTGGAGCCAGGGCTTGTTCACACTGCAATCGCCCCCGCGTGAGCCCGAAAGATTCTCGCACAAAGAAAAGAGTCCCGCGGCGCCGCAGCGCGCGCGGGACTCGGAGCCGGCGACGAAGGGTCCTGCGCAGTGCGAGGGCCCGCCGTCGCGGCGGGCACGAACGCCTACGGGCGATTGCCGGTCGGGAACGGCCAAGCAGCGGCCGGGTTCAGCGGCTTGGCAGCCGGCGCGGCGGCGGCCGCCTTGCGCGGCGCGGCCTTCTTGGCAGCGGGCTTCTTGGCAGCGGCTTTCTTCGCCGCAGGTTTCTTGGCCGCGGCTTTCTTCGCAGCCGGCTTCTTGGCAGCGGCTTTCTTCACCGCTTTCTTCGCAGCCGGTTTCTTGGCAGCGGTCTTCTTCACCGCTTTCTTGGCGGCCTTCGCCACGCGCTTGACTGCTTTCTTCACCGCTTTCTTGGCGGCCGGCTTGCGCACGGCAGCTTTCTTGACGGCTTTCTTCGCGGCCGGCTTCTTGGCGGCGGCCTTCTTCACCGCTTTCTTGGCGGTTTTCTTGGCCGCGGGTTTCTTCGCAGCCGGCTTCTTGGCGGCTTTCTTGGCGGTTGCCATGAGGATGCTCCTTTGCTCAGGATGTTGCGATGATGGAAACCCGTGCCGGGGCGCCCGAAGGCACCGTCCGGTACGAGCTATTCATCGGCGCAAGAACACGATGCAAGCGTGTTGCCGTTCCTACGCTAATGAATTCGGTGCAAAAAAAACGCCGTGCACGAAGGCGCGGCGCTCTTGCGAGATCTTCGCAGCGAAGGGAACGACTCCCCGGGGGCACCGCGTGCCGCCTCGTCGTCGCCGACCGTTCGTCTTCTGCTGCGTACGACCTCAATTCGGATCCTGCAGGCATTCAATCCCAAGCGAGCGCGCCGCCGGTCTGGTACTCGATGACGCGCGTTTCGAAGAAGTTGCGTTCCTTCTTCAGGTCGATCATCTCGCTCATCCAGGGGAAGGGGTTCTCTTCCTGCCGGAACAGCGGGTCTAGGCCGATCTGCTGCGCACGCCGGTTGGCGATGAAGCGCAGATAGCTCTTGAACATGGGCGCGTTCAGGCCGAGCACGCCGCGCGGCATGGTGTCCTCGGCATACGCGTACTCGAGCTCGACGGCGCGCTGGAACAGGCCGCGCACCTCGTCGCGCAGGCTCGGCGTCCACAGGTACGGGTTCTCGAGCTTGATCTGGTTGATCAGGTCGATGCCGAAATTGCAGTGCATCGACTCGTCGCGCAGGATGTACTGGTACTGCTCGGCCGCGCCCGTCATCTTGTTCTGGCGCCCGAGCGACAGGATCTGCACGAAGCCGACATAGAAGAACAGCCCTTCCATGAGGCAGGCGAACACGATCAGCGACTTCAGCAGCGCCTGGTCGCTCTCGGGCGTGCCGGTGGCGAAATCGGGGTCGGTCAGCGTGTCGATGAACGGGATCAGGAATTCGTCCTTCGCGCGGATCGACTCCACCTCGTGGTAGGCGTTGAAGATCTCGCCCTCGTCGAGGCCGAGCGATTCGACGATGTACTGGTACGCATGCGTGTGGATCGCCTCCTCGAAGGCCTGGCGCAGCAGGAACTGCCGGCATTCGGGCGCGGTGATGTGGCGGTACGTGCCCAGGACGATGTTGTTGGCGGCCAGCGAATCGGCGGTGACGAAGAAGCCGAGGTTGCGCTTGACCAGCCGGCGCTCGTCCTCGGTGAGCCCGTCGGGATCCTTCCACAGCGCGATGTCGCGGCTCATCGCGATTTCCTGCGGCATCCAGTGGTTCGCGCACGAGGCGAGGTACTTCTCCCACGCCCACTTGTACTTGAACGGCACCAGCTGGTTGACGTCGGCGCTGCCGTTGATGATGCGCTTGTCCTCGACGCGCACGCGGCGCACGCTCTGCGCGGCCTGCGAGCCGCCGTGGCGCCGCGCCCGGTCGCCGGCGGCCGCGGTCGCGGAGGGGATCACCGGCGCGAGCGCCGGCGCGACGAAATCGGGTGCGGGTGCAGCATCGATCCGCGATGCCGGAGTGCCTGCCCGTGCCGGATGAGCCGGCGCCATGGAAAACGATTCGTCCCAGGACAGCATCTGATGTCTCGCTTCAGTTTTTTCAGGTAACTACCTGTACTGCCGCGAGATTCCGCTGTTATTCACAAGCGGGATCTTACGGCCGCTGTGGATCGCTTGCAACGATCCGATGACAATCGGCTTGACTTGCCCGATGTTTTGTCGGTGTTCACGCAACAGATCGAATCGGAGAACACGTTTCATCGGACACGTCAAGTTGCACCGCGATCGGCATTTCGGCATCCCTATTGACATGCCTCGCACTGCGGATCGTCGAGCCCGCAGAAGCTCGGCGCATCCGCTTCGCGCACGTCGTGCGGTGCGCCGCTCGCGGCGCCCTGCGCCGAGTACGAGAAGCCCGCGTGCGACGCGCCGCCGGCCGACACCGCGTTGAGCTGCCCGATCTTCTCGGTGGTCGATTTCTCGGCGCTGGTGGCGCCGAGCGAGCGCAGGTAGTAGGTGGTCTTCAGCCCGCGCAACCAGGCCAGCATGTAGGTCTCGTGCAGCTTGCGCCCGGATGCGCCCGCCATGTAGATGTTCAGCGACTGCGCCTGGTCGATCCACTTCTGCCGGCGCGCCGCGCACTCGACCAGCCAGGTCGGATCGACCTCGAACGCCGTGGCGTAGATCGCGCGCAGCTCGGGCGGGATGCGGTCGATCTTCGCCAGCGAGCCGTCGAAGAACTTGAGGTCGGCGATCATCACCTCGTCCCACAGGCCGAGCTTCTTCAGGTCGCGCACCAGGTAGTCGTTGACCACCGTGAACTCGCCCGAGAGGTTCGACTTGACGTACAGGTTCCGGTAGGTGGGCTCGATGCACGCCGACACGCCGATGATGTTCGAGATGGTGGCGGTGGGGGCGATCGCCACGCAGTTGGAGTTGCGCATGCCGTGGGCGCGAATGCGCTCGCGCAGCGCATTCCAGTCGAGGCGCTCGGTGCGGTCCACCTCGACGTGGCCGCCGCGCTCGGCGGCCAGCAGGTCCAGGGTGTCGTGCGGCAGGATGCCGCGGTCCCACAGCGAGCCCTGGAAGCTCGAATAGCGGCCGCGCTCCTCGGCCAGCTCGGTGGAGGCCCAGTAGGCCTGGTAGCACACCGCCTCCATGGAGCGGTCGGCGAACTCGACCGCCTCGGCGCCGGCGAAGGGGACGCGCATCAGGTGCAGGCAGTCCTGGAAGCCCATGATGCCCAGCCCGACCGGCCGGTGCCTGAGGTTGGCATTGCGCGCCTTGCCCACCGCGTAGTAGTTGATGTCGACGACGTTGTCGAGCATGCGCATCGCGGTGCGCACCGTGCAGCGCAGCTTCTCGTGGTCCAGCGTCCAGCGCCCGTCCTCCTCGCGCATGTGCGCCACCAGGTTGACCGATCCGAGGTTGCACACCGCGATCTCGCTGGCGCTGGTGTTCAGCGTGATCTCCGTGCACAGGTTCGAGCCGTGCACGACGCCGGCGTGCTGCTGCGGCGAGCGCAGGTTGCACGGATCCTTGAAGGTGATCCACGGATGGCCGGTCTCGAACAGCATCGACAGCATGCGCCGCCACAGCTGCACCGCCGACACCTTCCTGAACAGCTTCAGCTCGCCGCTGGCCGCGCGCGCCTCGTGGCGCAGGTAGGCGGCCTCGAACGCCTTGCCGTACAGGTCGTGCAGGTCGGGGCAGTCGGAAGGCGAGAACAGCGTCCACTCGGCGTTCTCGGCCACCCGCTTCATGAACAGGTCGGGCACCCAGTTCGCCGTGTTCATGTCGTGGGTGCGCCGCCGGTCGTCGCCGGTGTTCTTGCGCAGCTCGAGGAACTCCTCGATGTCGAGGTGCCAGGTCTCGAGGTAGGCGCACACCGCGCCCTTACGCTTGCCGCCGTTATGCGCGAGCGCCCCGGTGGTCATGTAGGAGCGCACGCCCTCTACCTTCAGGTCGCAGACGAACGGCACCGGCTCGATCGGCCGCACCGAGCGCACGCGCGAGAACAGGTGCTTGCCCACGCGCAGCCAGTTGCGCTTCACGAGCGGCTTGGCGCCGACCAGCGCCGCGATCTCGGGCAGCGCCGGAATGCGCAGATCCCAGGCGCGAGTGAGGCCGTCGAAGCGCACGCGGCTGCCGTCGGAGCGCGTCCCTTCGTGCCCGCCGGCGCGCTCGCGCAGCGCGCCGGCGGTCGGCACGCCCAGGCGCAGGAGCTGGTAGCGCAGGCCCTCGATCAACGCCCGCGACGTATTGGTGAAGGTGATCTCCTTGCCGCGCGACACGTTGCCGTCGGTCTCGATCAGCCCCTGCACCAGTCGCAGCGCCTGCGCCAGCGGCAGATGCGCGAAGCGCGCCGCGATCGCCTTGCTGCCGTCGGCGGCGTAGAGATCGTCACGGGCGAACGGCATCGACGGCCCTATCGTGCCCGCGATGCGGCCGGTGGTCGCATCGCGCTGCGCGCCCAGGCCCGCCGACCAGTGAACCTGGCAATAGCTGGTACCGCGGCGAGTCTCCCAATAGTGGATGCCGCGCCGTTCGAGATAACCGCGCACGAAGGCGAGATGGGCGTCGCGCGTCGGATGTCCGGATAGGCCGAACTGCCGGCCGCCCTTCGACAGATGACCGTCGCCGAGCAGGATGCCGTACATGTGCGCATCGTCCTCGTCGAAGCCTTCGACCGGAACCACCTCCTGCGGCACGACCTGCGCGACGTAGTCGCCGCGCTCGAGCATGCCCGCATCCACCCACGCCGGTCCGACCTTGCCGCGCTCGATCCAGGCCATCGTGCGCGCCACGCTCTGCTCCATCGGCACGCCGCGGATCGCCCATACTGGGTGCCCGGCGGTCACGCGCAGCGGCTCGATCGAATGCTTGATCCGGATCTCGACCATCGGATCGGTCTGGTTGTAGACCATCCGCTCGGTCACTTCGCGATACTCGCCGTCGATGCCGAGCACCAGGTCGCCCGGTGCGACGTCGCGAATCGCGCGCACGCCGGCCTGCGTATGGACACCCGTGTCGGGCGCGAAGCACTGGTTGACCGCCACCGCCGTGTCGTTGACCACCTTCAGGAACGGCACCACACCCTGGCTCTTGCCGTTGGTGCCGCGGATGTGCGCGCCGAGCGCACGCACCGGCGTCCAGTCGTTGCCCAGGCCGCCGGCGTACTTGGCCAGCAGCGCGTTCTCCTTGATCGCCTCGTAGATGCCGTCGAGATCGTCGGAGACGGTGGTCAGGTAGCACGACGACAGCTGCGAACGCTGCGTGCCCGAGTTGAACAGCGTGGGCGTGGAGCTCATGAAATCGAAGGTCGACAGCAGCTCGTAGAACTCGATCGCGCGCGCCTCGCGATCGATCTCGTTGAGCGCCAGGCCCATCGCCACGCGCATGAAGAAGGCCTGCGGCAACTCGATGCGGACATCGCCGATATGCAGGAAGTAGCGGTCGTACAGCGTCTGCAGGCCGAGATAGCCGAACTGCAGGTCGCGCCCGGCCGCCAGGGCGCCGGCCAGCCGCGGCAGGTCGAACTGCAGCAGCGCCGGGTCGAGCAGGCCGGCCTCCACGCCGCGGCGCACGAACGACGGGAAGTATTCGCGGTAGCGTGCCGCCATGTCGGCCTGCGCGACCTCCTCGCCGAGCACCTCGCGGCGCATGGTGTGCAGCAGCAGCCGGGCGGTGACCTGGCTGTAGGCCGGATCCTTCTCGAGGAGCGCGCGCGCCGACAGGATCGCCGACTTGTACACCTCTTCCATCGGCACGCCGTCGTACAGGTTCTTCACCGTCTCGCCGAGCACGAGGTCGGCGGAAACGAACTCACCCAGGCCCGTGCAGGCCGCCTCGACGAGCGAGCGCAGGGCGGGCAGCTCGAGCGGCTTGCGCACGCCGCCGTCGATTACGTGCAGCGCCGGGCGCCCGGCCTCGGCGCGCTCGCGCAGCTTCGCGGCGCGCTCCTGGGCGCGCTGCTCGCGATACAGCACGTAGGCGCGCGCGACCTCATGCTCGCCCGAACGCATGAGCGCCAGCTCGACGTGGTCCTGGATGTCCTCGATGTGGAAGGTGGCGCCGCCGGGCTTGCCGCGCAGCAACGCGCCGATCACCGCCTGGGTGAGTTGCGCGACCAGCTCGCGCACACGCGCCGAGGCCGCGCCCTGGCCTCCGTTGACGGCGAGAAAGGCCTTGGTCATCGCGATCGAGATCTTGGCCGGCTCGAAGCCGACCACCGCCCCGTTGCGGCGGATCACCTTGTAGTCGGCATACGCCGCCGCGGGTGCCGCATCGGGCATGGCGGCCGGCGGCAGGGGGTTGAGCGGGATCGATTGCGCGCTGTCGGCGACCCATGTCATGCGTGCTTCCTCCGGAGGATCGATGAATGGAGACCCGCGTGCGCGGGCCGGAGACAGAGGGTCGGTGCGCCGCGGCGAGGTGCTTCGATCGCGCGGGGCACTACCACTAGATCTAGTGTCTTTACCTTGATTTCGCCCAATTGTAGTGGCCGATGCTGCGACAGGCAAGCGTGAATCGTCTGTGCGAGCCCTGGTCTGCGCGTGCTTCGGTCTGCGCGTGCTTCGGTCTGCGCGTGCGGAGGTTGGCGCGTGCGGAGGTTGGCGCGAGCAAAGGCGCGGGCCGCCCGGGGCCGGCGCACCGGTGCTTGCCCCCGCTGCGCGGGGGTGCCCTGCGATGCTCCAGCACCGGCTGGCGCGGCGCAACTCGCTGCGCTCGCTACGCGAGCTCCGCTCGGACAGGGCGCCGCGAGAATGAAGCACGAAGCGCGCTGCGCGCGCCGCCGGTGCTGCTGCGCTTCTCGGCTGCGCACAGGCGCGCCGGCCCCGGGCGGCCCACGCCTTTGCCGATACCGTAGTGGACTGCGCAGACAATAGCCCCGTCTTCGGTTCTGCTCTCGCCCTCGCTCCGAGCACCGCTTCTGCCTTCGGCCAGAACACCACCCACGGTGCCCGAGCGGCAGTCGGCGGGCGGCCGGGCCCGGGGGTTGCGGCGCTGTGTGCGGCGCCGAGCAGCGCAGTCTCGGGGTCGGCGCGCGCAGCGCGCTTCGTACTTCTGACTTGCGGCGCCTTGTCTGAGCGGAGCTCGCGTAGCGAGGGCAGCGAGTTGCGCCGCACGACCCCGAGGCGAGCAGCGGAGGGAAGTCGGTGCGCAGCACCGACCGCCGTGCCCAGCGGCCGCGGCCCCCTGGGCCCGGCCGCCCGCCGTCTGCCGCGACCGCGTCAACCGCCGAAGGAAGGGAGATAGGGAGAAACGAGAGAAGCGCTCGACTTCGAAGGCGACTACTCAGAACGGACGCTCGAGCCCCGCAGCCTCGGGAGCAGCAAGCACGCGTGCCCAGTCGAAGGTGGGGCCCGGATCGCTCTTGCGCCCGGGCGCGATGTCGCTGTGCCCGGCGATCCAGCGCAGCGGATGGCGTTCGCGCAGGACGGCGATCAGTCGGGCCAGCCGCCGGTACTGCGGCTCGGTGAAGCGATGCTCGCCGTCGCCCTCGAGCTCGACGCCGAGCGAGAAATCGTTGCAGCGCTCGCGCTCCATGAAGCGCGACGCCCCCGCGTGCCAGGCGCGCGCGTCGGCGGCGACGAACTGGAGCAGCTCGCCGCGCCGCCGGATCAGGAAATGCGCGGACACGCGCAACCCGCGCAGCGCCTCGAACGAAGGGTCGGCATGCGGATCGAGCCGGTTCGTGAACAGCCGCTCCACCGCGTCGCCGCTGAAGCGCCCCGGCGGCAGGCTGATGTGGTGAACCACGAGCAGATCGATCGCCGTGCCGGGCGGACGCGCGTCGAAGTTCGGCGACGGCACGCGCCGCGCGCCGGCCAGCCAGCCCGGCATCTCGCCTGCCGCGGGCCCGGCGGCGCGAGCTCGATTCACCTCCACGAACTCCCGGAGCGTGTCGGCCAGGGCCTGTTCACCCTAGCTGATCCCGAGCCGCTGCATCCGGTAGCGCAGTGCGCGGAACGTGATGCCGAGCAGGCGCGCGGCGGCGGTGCGGTTGTAGCGCGTCTTCTCGAGCGCGCGCTGGATGGTGTCGCGCTCGATCTGGTCGAGATAGTCGGGCAGCGATTCGGGGATGCCGTCTTCCGAGACGCGCACCGGCCGGCGGTCGCCCGTCGCGGCACCGCCCGGAGCCGCATGAGTTGCCGCGCCATGGCCTGCCGCAGAGCCGCCGTGGGCCGCCGCAGGACCGCCGGCGGAACCCGCCGCGGCGCCGCCGGCTGCCGCACCCGCCGGCGCATGCGGCGCGTGCGGCTCCGCTTCGCCGGACGGATCGGCGCGCTCGTTCTCGTCGGCATCGGAGACGATCGGCTTCAGGCCGAGGTCCTCGACGTTGATCACCTCGCCGTTGGAGAACGCCAGGGCACGCTCGAGCATGTTCTCGAGCTCGCGCACGTTGCCGGGGAAGCGGTAGCTCTGGAGATAGCGCAGGGTGACCGAGGAGAGCCGCGGCGGATCCGGATTGCCGGCGCGCGCGGCCAGGCGCGCCAGGATCGCCGCGGCCAGCGTCGGGATGTCCTCGAGCCGCTCGCGCAGGGCCGGCAGCTTCAGCTCGATGACGTTGAGTCGGTAGTACAGGTCCTGCCGGAAGCGGCCGGCCGCGACGCACTGGGCGAGGTCCTGATGCGTGGCGCTGATGATGCGCACGTCGACCGCTTCCTCGACCGTGGCCCCGACCTTGCGCACGCGCTTTTCCTGGATCGCCCGCAGCAGCTTGACCTGCATCGCCAGCGGCAGGTCGGCGACCTCGTCGAGGAACAGGGTGCCGCCGCTGGCCGCCTGGAAGAAGCCGTCGCGATCGTGATCGGCGCCGGTGAACGCGCCCTTGCGATGGCCGAAGAACTCGGCCTCCATCAGCGTCTCGGGAATGGCACCGCAGTTCACGGCGATGAACGGCTGCGCGGCGCGCGCACCCGAGCGATGGATGAGGCGCGCGGCCAGCTCCTTGCCCGAGCCGGACTCGCCGGTGATCGACACCGGCGCCATGCTGCGCGCGAGCCGCTGGATCTGGGCGCGGACGTCGTGCATGGCCGCCGACTCGCCGAGCAGCTGCCAGGCAGGCTCGGCCGCCGCCGGCGCCGCCTCGGGAGCGGACGCCGGCGCGGGCTGCTGCGCGGGCAGCTGGACCGCCGAGCGGACCAGGCTGCGCAAGGCATCGAGCGCCACCGGCTTGGCGAGGTAGTCGAAGGCACCGGCCTTCAGTGCCGCCACCGCGTTCTCGGCGCTGCCATGGGCGGTGATCACGGCCACCGGCGTCTGCGGAAAGCGGCGGTTGATCGCGGTGACCAGCGCCAGGCCGTCGCCGTCGGGCAGCCGCATGTCGGTCAGGCACAGCGCGTAGGCCTCGCGCCCGAGCAGGGCATCGGCCTCGGCGAGGCTGGCGGCGCAATCGACGTCGAGCCCCATGCCGACCAGCGTCAGCTCGAGCAGCTCGCGCAGGTCGGCCTCGTCGTCGACCACCAGCACGCGCGGCGTGCGCGCGGTGCGCGGCGCCGGCCGGCCGACCGGACTGTCGGAGCCCTCTTTCATCGGGGGGGCGCCGCGCCCGGCGCCGGCTCGATCACGAACGCGCTGCGGTAGCGCTCGCCCGAAGCGCCCGCCTCGTAGCGGATCGCCGCGCCGTTGGCATTGCACAGCTCGCGCGCCAGGTACAGGCCGAGCCCCGTGCCGCGGGTCTCGGTGGTGAAGAACGGTTCGAACGCATGTTCCAGCATTTCGGTCGGCAATCCCGGCCCGTCGTCGGCGACCACCAATTCTAATCGATGGGGTTCGCGCTCGCGCCACTCGACGAGCACCGCCCCCGGCGCCCCGGAGGCATAGCGCAGGGCGTTGCCCAGCAGGTTCAGCAGCACCTGCCGCAGGTGGTTGGAGTCGAAGCGGATCGGCCGCTGGCTGAGCAGGCGTACCGCCACCCGGGCCGGGTCGGCGTTGCAGGCGGCAATGAACTCGGGCAGCAGGCTCTTCAGGAAATCGGCCAGGGCTATGGTCTCGACGGTGGCGCGCTCGCGACGCGAGATCGACAGCACGTCCTCGATGATGCGGTCGATGCGCACCGTGTTGTCTTCGACGATGCGCGCCAGCCGCGCCAGCACCGGGTCGTCGAGCCGCTCGGCGAGCAGGCCGTTGGCGTGGCGGATGGCGCCGAGCGGATTGCGGATCTCGTGGGCGATCGAGGCCGACAGCCGGCCCATCGAGGCCAGCTTCAGCTGCTGCGCGCGCTCTTCGATCAGGCGCTGGTCCTCGAGCATCACCACGGTATCGGTGCCCGGCTCGGCGGTGCCGAGGAAGCGCAGCCGCACCCGCGCGGACCCGCCTCCGGGCGCCGGCAGGTCGACCTCGCTCTGCGCAGGGCCGCTGCCGGCGTGGCCGGCGCCCGCCCCGGCGCGCCAGTGCGCGTAGGCACGGCGCAGCGCCGACCAGCCGGCGCCGCCCTCGTGCGGGCCGGCGTTGGCCAGCAGCGGCGCCTCGCGACCGGCGCCGAGCAACGCGCGCGCGGCCGGGTTCATCGTGTGCACCCGGCCGTCCTCGCCGACGATCAGCACCCCCTGCTGCAGCTCGGCCACCACGCGCGAGGTCACCGCGAGCTGGCGGCGCAAATCTTCGCCGCGCCGGCGCGCGATCTGCTCCTGCGCGTGCAGGCGGATGGCCAGCCAGTTGACGGTCATCGCGGTGGCGAAGCAGGCCACCCCGATCAGCCCGGCCATCATCAGCAGGCCGGCCTCGGTGCCGCCGCCGCGCAGCAGCGTCCAGGCCGCCTCGCCGAGCACCAGCAGCGTGGCGGCGGCGGCGAACGACGCCGCCATGCGCCGCGTGGAAAGCACCGCCGCGCCGGCCAGCGCGGCGATCAGCAGCACCACGATGCCGCTGCGCAAACCGCCCGCGGCATGCATGAGGGTGGCCAGCGCGACCAGGTCGGTGAGGGCGTGCACCACCAGCAGCGCGTGGAAGTGTCCGCCCAGGCGCCGCACGGTGGAGAGATGGAGCACCGCTACCAGCAGGTAGACCACGGCGGCGCGCTCGAACAGCGCCGGATCGTCGATCTCGGCGGCGAAGCGGCCGCTGTCGCGCAGCGGCACGAACGCCATCAGCAGCAGCGCGACGGCCACCCTGCTGGCGGCCAGCCAGCGCAGCGAGGCCTGGTACGAGTCGGACGGCGGCGCCTCGGAGGCGCGCGCCGTGAAGCCGGTCGACCTGGGTGCGGACGCCGTCATCCCCGCGGCTGCGCGGCGCGATCGGCGTCGCGATGCGCCGGATCGCAGTAGGTGCGCCCGCCGTCGGTGATCGCCTCGGAGGCCGGCAGGTACACGCCGCAATGCGCGCAGCGCACCATCATCTCGCCGCCCACCCGGGGGCGCTCGCCGGCGCGGCCCGCCTCCCCGCGCGCAGCTTCGGCGGCGCGCTCGCGCCGGCGCTGGCTGAGCGCGATCAGCCGCAGCGCGAGATAGACCAGCGCGATCACCACCAGCCAGGACAGCAGCTTGCCCATCAGCGCCGATGCAGGATGACCTCGAGCACCAGCCGGCTGCCGACGTAGGCCAGCAGCAGCAGCACGAAGCCGCCCAGGGTGAGCCGCAGGGCGGTACGGCCGCGCCAGCCGCGCAGGCGCCGGCCGAGCAGCAGCACCGCGAAGACCACCCACGCGATCAGCGTGAACACCGTCTTGTGATCGAGGCGCAGCGGCTGCCCGAAGATCTCCTCGGAGAACAGCACGCCGCTGAACGCGGTGAGCGTGAGCAGCGCGAAACCCAGCCCGATGAAGCGGAACAGGATGCGCTCGAGCACCAGCAGCGGCGGCAGGTCTTCGAGGAGGCGCGCGAAGGGCGGAGCCGTGACGCCCGGGGCGCCGCCATGCAGGGCGCGCTCGGCCGCGGCCATCAGCAGCGCATGGGCGGCGGCCATGGTCAGCACGCCGTAGGCCAGCGTGCCGATGAGCAGGTGCGGCAGGAACAGCGGGCGGGTGGCCTGCGCGGCGAGGTCGAGCCCGGGAAAGAGGAGCGGCAGCGGCACCACGATGGCTGCCAGCGGCAGGAGCACGGTGCGCAGCGCCTCGACGCGCACCGACAGGCCTTCGATCCAGAGCACCGCGATGCCGATCCACAGGGTGGCCGACAGGATGGGCGCGAAGCCGAAGTGCCAGCCGGACTCGCCCACGCTGGTGACGTAGAGGGCGCCGGCGTGCACCGCCAGGCCGACCAGCATCAGCGCCGTGGCATGGCGAGCCGGCGCACGCCAGGCGACCAGGTAGGCGAGCGAGGCGAGCAGGCAGGCAATAACCAGTAGAATCGGCACCGACCCAGTTTACTCCATGGCCATGCTCGAAAATCTGTCGCAACGGCTCGCGCGCGTCGTCAAGACGATGCGCGGCGAGGCCCGGCTGACCGAGTCCAACACCCAGGAGATGCTGCGCGAGATCCGCATCGCGCTGCTCGAAGCCGACGTGGCCCTGCCGGTGGTGCGCGACTTCGTCGCGCGGGTGCGCGAGAAGGCGCTCGGCCAGGACGTGGTGGGCAGCCTCACCCCCGGCCAGGCCCTGGTCGGCGTGGTGCATCGCGAGCTCACCGCGCTGATGGGCGGCCAGAACGCCGGGCTCGACCTGGCCACCCAGCCGCCGGCGGTGGTGCTGATGGCCGGCCTGCAGGGCGCGGGCAAGACCACCACGGTGGGCAAGCTCGCCAGGTGGCTGCGCGAAACGAAGAAGAAGGTGCTCACCGTCTCGTGCGACGTGTACCGGCCGGCGGCGATCGAGCAGCTGCGCGCCGTCACCGCGCAGGCCGGAGCCGACTTCTTCGCCTCGACGCCCGACCAGAAGCCGGCCGACATCGCGGCAGCCGCGCTGCAATGGGCGCGCACGCACTACCACGACGTGCTGCTGGTCGACACCGCCGGCCGGCTGGCGATCGACGACGAGATGATGCGCGAGATCGCCGCGCTGCACGCGCAGTTGAAGCCGATCGAGACCCTGTTCGTCGTCGATGCGATGCAGGGCCAGGACGCGGTGAACACCGCGCGGGCGTTTCGCGAAACGCTGCCGCTTACCGGCGTCGTGCTCACCAAGCTCGACGGCGATGCGCGCGGCGGCGCCGCGCTGTCGGTCAAGGCGGTCACCGGCGCGCCGATCAAGTTCGTCGGCGTCGGCGAGAAGCTCGACGGGCTCGAGGCCTTCCACCCCGAGCGCATGGCCAACCGCATCCTCGGCATGGGCGACATCGTGTCGCTGGTCGAGGAGGCGCACAAGGTGGTCGACCAGAAGACCGCCCAGGACCTCGCCGACAAGCTCAAGGCCGGCAACCGCTTCGACCTCGACGACTTCGCCGCGCAGCTCGGCCAGATGAACCGCATGGGCGGCCTGGCGTCGCTGCTCGACAAGCTGCCGGCGCAGCTGCAGCAGGCCGCGGCCGGCGCCGACATGTCGCAGGCCGAGCGGCAGGTGCGCCGCATGCAGGCCATCATCCGCTCGATGACCAGGGCCGAGCGCAGCAAGCCGGAGATCATCAAGGCCAGCCGCAAGCGGCGCATCGCCGCCGGCGCCGGCGTGCCGGTCCAGGAGGTCAACCGGCTGCTGTCGCAGTTCGACCAGATGCAGTCGATGATGAAGCGCATGCAGAAGGGCGGGCTGGCGAAGATGATGCGCGGCATGAAGGGCGTGCTGCCCGGGATGCGCCGATGAACCCGGCAGCGCCTGCCCTTCCCGACGTCACGGCGCTGCGCGGCCGGTTCGCCGGCCGGCTGCTCACCGAGGCGGGCGACCTCGAGCCGTTCCTGGTCGACTGGCGCCGGCGCTACTTCGGGCGCGCGCTCGCGGTGGCGATGCCCGATTCGGTGGAGGACGTCGCCGCGGTGGTGCGCTGGTGCGCCGAGCATCGCGTGGCGGTCGTGCCGCAGGGCGGCAACACCGGCCTGGCCGGCGGCGCGACCCCCGACGACGGCGGCCGCACGGTGGTGCTGTCGCTGGCGCGCATGAAGCACGTCCGCGCCGTCGATACCGTCAACAACTCGATCACCGTCGAGGCCGGCTGCACGCTGATACAGGTGCGCGAAGCGGCGCACGCGGCGCAGCGCCTGTTCCCGCTCAGCCTGCCCTCGGAGGGTTCGTGCACCATCGGCGGCAACCTCTCCACCAACGCCGGCGGCGTCGCGGTGCTGCGCTACGGCAACATGCGCGAGCTGTGCCTGGGCCTGGAGGTGGTCACCGCCGCGGGCGAGATCTGGCACGGCCTGCGCGGGCTGCGCAAGGACAACACCGGCTACGATCTGCGCGACCTGTTCATCGGCGCCGAGGGCACGCTCGGCGTGATCACCGCGGCGACCCTGAAGCTGTACCCGCTGCCGGCCGCGCAGATCACCGCGATGGCGGCCGTCGCCGATCCGCGCGCCGCCCTGCGGCTGCTCGAGATGGCCCAGTCCATGCTCGGCTCCTCGCTCACCGCCTTCGAGCTGATGTCGGACCTGTGCATCGAGCTGGTGCTGCAGCACTTCCCGGATCATCGCCGGCCGTTCGCCCAGCCCAGCCCCCATTACGTGCTGCTGGAGACCTCCGACAGCGAAGGCGAGGCGCACGCCCAGGCCGCGTTCGAGGCGCTGATGGAGCGCGCGCTGGAAGCCGGCATCGTGAGCGACGCCGTGGTCGCCACCTCGGGCACGCAGAGCCGCGCCCTGTGGGCGCTGCGCGAGCTGATCTCGGAAGCGCAGGCGCTCGCCGGCAAGAACATCAAGCACGACGTCTCGGTGCCGATCTCCTCGATCGCCGATTTCGTCGCGCACACCGACGCCGAGCTGGGCAGGCGCTTCCCCGGCATCCGGCTGGTGGTGTTCGGCCACCTCGGCGACGGCAACCTGCACTACAACGTATCGCCGCCGGTCGATCGCGCCGGTCCGGAGCACGAGGCCGAGTTCCTCGCCCTGCAGCCGGCCATCAACCTCGTCACGCACGACGCGGCAGTCGCCTTCGGCGGATCGATCTCCGCCGAGCACGGCCTGGGCCAGCTGCGGCGCGACGAGGCAGCGCGCTACAAGTCGCCGGTGGAGATGGCGCTGATGCGCCGGCTCAAGGAGGCGCTCGATCCGCAGGGGATCATGAACCCGGGCAAGGTGCTGCCGCCCTCGTGACGGGGCGCGCCGCACGCCGCCGTGGCGCGCGGCAAAGGTACTGCGTTGCTGGGCGCGGCCGGCCGGGTCGGCTACCAGCTGCGCACGCGCCCGGTATCGACGTGCACGAAATCCGAGCGCGGATAAAACCCGACACCGCCCGCGCGCATGCCCAGCGCGGCACGATGCAGGACGGCCAGCGGCACTCCGGGCATGCGGATGTCGATGGCGCGGCCCGACATGTGCAGGCTGTGGGTGGCGACCCCGCCGCTGCGCGCCGCCAGCATCGCGTTGGTGGCCGGCGAGCGGTAGCCGGAAATGACATGGAACGGACGCATGCCGGTGCCGAGCAGCGCGCTCAGGGCATCGAGCTGGTCGAGCAGTACGCGGTCGATCGGGAACACCTCGCCGTTGCGATGATCGCGCAGCACGCGGTCGATCTCGGCGATCGCATCGTCGAGATAATGTCCGCGCTCGCGGTAGACCACGTCGAGCGCCTCGCCGGTGTGCGTGTTGACCAGCGCCAGCCGCGCGATTCCGGCGATTCCGTCCGCGGCGCCGGCAGACGCCGCCGGCCGCGATCCGGCCACGGCACCGCGCGCGGCCACGCCGGCCGCCATCGCCGTGATCCCGGCCCGAAACAGGTGTCGGCGCATCGGCAATCTCATCCCCGCTCCCCCTCTCCGCGCGAACCGGGCTCCGCTTCCCGCACTCCCACCTCGCGGGCCAGGCCGTCGCGTTCGCGCAGCATCGTTGCGACCTGCGACCAGTCTATCGACTCTTCGGCGATACCCCGGTCGCGCGCCATGGCGCGTACCGTCGCGACGGTGGCGCCGCTGCGCCGGTAGACGTCCGGATTCGCCTCGAACCAGATCCGCCCGTCGTCGCCGCGCGCCAGCAACACGGGCAGGTAGACGATGCGGCCCGGCTCGCCCACCGCGACGGCGTCGAACAGGCGTACCACGTCGTCGGAATGGAGCCGGACGCAGCCATGCGAACGAAAACCATAGACGCTCGAGGGCGCGTTCGTCCCGTGGATGCCGATGGCCGGCATGCTCAGCCCGATCCAGCGCGGCCCGAGCGGATTGTCCGGTCCGGGCGGCACCTGCGTGAGCACCGGCTTGCCCTCGCGGCGCATCTCCTCCTGGATCGAGGGCGACACGATCCAGGTCTTGTCGACCTGCCGGTTGGCCACGGTGAACTCGCCCAGCGGCGTCTGCCAGTCGGGCCGCCCGACCGCCGCCGGATAGGCCTGGGCGACGCGGCCGGCGCGAAACAGGAACAGCATGCGCTGGGGCGGGTTGATCACGATGCCGGCCTCGAGCGCCGGCGGCACCACGTGGCGCGCGGTCACCTGCAATGCCTGCCCGGGGCGCAGCGGCTTGCCGGGATCGAGCCCGTTCTCGAGCGCCACCCGTCGCGTCGACACGCCGTAGCGCGCGCCGATCGAGGCCAGGCTGTCGCCGCGCGCGACCACGTGCAGGGCCGAGAGATCGACGATCGCGCCGGCAGCTGCGATGGCATGGCCTGCAGGCGCCGCACCCGGCCCGATGCCCGCCGGCGGAATCGCCGCGGCAGGTGCCTGCGAGGCGCTCGCCGGCGCGGGCAGCAGGGCGGCACCCAGCGCCAGCGCGAGGGCGAAGCGACGGGTGCGCGTGGATGGCCGCAACAACTTCACAGCCCCAGGTAGGCTTCCTTGACCCGCGGATCGTCCAGCAGCTGCGCCCCGCTGCCCGCGAGCGCGATGCTGCCGTTCTCGAGCACGTAGGCGCGATCGGCCAGGCGCAGCGAAGCGGCCACGTTCTGCTCGACCAGCAGGATGGTGAGGCCCTGCTCGTGCAGCTGCCGGATGGTGGCGAACACCTCGTTGACCAGGGCCGGCGACAGGCCGAGCGAGGGCTCGTCGAACATGATCAGGCGCGGCGCGCCCATCAGGCAGCGTCCGATGGCGAGCATCTGCTGCTCGCCGCCCGAGAGCGTGCCCGCGAGCTGGCCGGCGCGCTCGCGCAGCCGCGGGAACATGGTGAGCACGCGCTCGAGTGCCGCGGCCGCGCCGGCGCGCGCGCGCGGCAGCAGGCTGCCGACCCGCAGGTTGTCGAGCACCGTGAGCGAGGGGAACACCTGGCGGCCTTCGGCCACCTGGCCCACGCCGAGGTCGCACACGCGGTGGCTGTCGAGCCCGGCGATCTCGCGGCCTTCGAAGGCGATCGAGCCGCGGCGCGGATGCAGGATGCCGGCCACCGTGCGGATGAGCGAGGTCTTGCCGGCGCCGTTGGCGCCCACCAGCGCGACGATCTCGTTGGCGCCCACCTCGAGCGTCACGCCGTCGAGCGCCTGCGCATCGCCGTAGAACACCGAGAGGTCGCGGATCGCCAGCATGCCCGCAGCCTACTGCAGCGCCCCGGTGCCGAGATAGCTCTCGAGCACCTTCGGATCGGAGGTGACCTGCTGCGGGGTGCCCGCGGAGATGATCTCGCCGTGGTGCAGGACGTAGACGCGCTGCGCCAGCGCCATCACCGCGCGCATCACGTGCTCGATGAGCAGGATGGTCACCCCGTGCTCGGCATTCAGGCGCCTGAACGCCGCCACCATGTGGTCGGTCTCGGTGGGGCGCAGCCCCGCCATCACCTCGTCGAGCAGCAGCAGCCTGGGCTCGGTGGCGAGCGCGCGCGCGACCTCGAGCCGCTTGCGGTCCGGCAGCGTCAGGGCCGAGGCAAGGCGGTCGCGCTGCGCCCACATGTCGAGCGCCTGCAGCGCATACTCGGCGCGCGCACGCGCGACGCGACGATCGCGCGTGCCGCGAAAGCCGCCGACCATGGCGTTCTCGAGCACCGACATGTCGGCGAACGGCTTGACGATCTGGAAGGTGCGCCCGATCCCCGCCGCACAGACGCGGTCGGCGCGCCAGCCGCCGATCTCGCTGCCGAGGAAGCGGATGCTGCCGTCGTCGGGCGCCAGGGTGCCGGCGATCAGGTTGAACAGGGTCGTCTTGCCGGCCCCGTTGGGCCCGATCAGCGCGACGATCTCGCCGCGCTCGACCGCGAGCGTAGCGCCGGACACCGCCCTGAGCCCGCGAAAGCTCTTCGAGACGCCGGCCACCTCGAGCATGGCGGCTTGCGGCTCAGGCATCGCCGTCGCCCCGGCGCGCGAAGCCCAGCCGCCGCGCGATGACCGGCCAGATGCCGTTGGGCATGAACATGATCGCGGCCCCGAGCGCGATGCCGTACAGGATCTGCTTGACCCCGGGGATCTCGTGCCCGGCCATCGACAGCGCCTGGTTGATGCCCTCCGAGAGCACCGTGAGCACGGCGGCGCCCAGCACCGGCCCGAACAGGGTGCCGATGCCGCCGATGATGGGCGCGAGGATGATCTCGATCGAGCGGCTGATGTGGAAGATCTGCTCGGGGAACAGGTTGTTGTAGTAGAACGCGAAGAACACGCCGGCCAGCGCGGTCATGCCTGCGGAGATCTGCACCGCGTACATCTTGTAGCGGAAGACGTCGACGCCGGCCGCGCGCGCGCCTTCCTCGTTGTCGCGGATGGCGCGGAAGTAGAACCCGAGCCGCCCGCGCAGCAGCCAGGCCGAGAGCAGGAAGGCCAGCGCGGCCAGCGCCAGCGCGAAGTAGTAGAACAGCACCGGGTTGCCGCGCAGGTTGACCAGATCGACGCGATCCTGCTGGATCACCTTCAGGAAGAAGCCGCCCGAGCCGCCGACCCAGCCGAAGTGGTCGAACCCGATGCGCGTGAACTCGGCGAAGGCGATCGTCAGCAGCGCGAAGTAGGTGCCGCCGATGCCGAAGCGGAAGGCGAGCCAGCCCATGAACGAAGCGGCCGCCACGCACACCGCCACCGCCGCCACCATGCCCACCCAGGGGATGATGCCGAAGTGCTGGTACAGGGCCGCGGCAGTGTAGGCGCCCAGCCCCACGAACAGCGCATGGCCGAGCGAGAGCTGCCCGCAGAAGCCCATCATCACGTTCCACGCCTGCCCGACGAAGGCGAAGTACAGGATGAGGATCATCACCGACAGCAGGTAGCGGTCGAGCGCCAGGGGCAGCGCCAGCAGGACGACCGCCAGCACCGCCAGCGCCAGGTGCGAGCGGGTCATCGTGCCTTGAACAGGCCCTGCGGCCTGAATGCGAGGACCAGGATCAGCAGCGCGAACGACAGCATGCTCTTGGCCGACGGCGTGAACAGCAGCCCCGCCACCGACTCCGACACGCCGATCAGCACGCCGCCGGCCAGCGCCCCGATCATCGAGCCCAGCCCGCCGATGATGACGATCACGAAGGCGAGCAGCGTATAGGCCGGCCCGATCGAGGGCGTGACGTCCACCAGCAGGGAGAGCAGACAGCCGGCGACGCCGACGCAGGCGACCCCCAGGCCGAAGGTGAGCGCGTACAAGTGCTTGACGTTCAGGCCGACCACCTGCGCGCCGAGCAGGTTGTCGGCGCAGGCGCGGATCGCCTTGCCGAACGAGGTGTAGCGGAAGATCGCGAACAGCAGCGCGCAGGCCACCAGCGCCACCGCCGCGCAGATCACGCGCACCTTGTCGACCAGCAGCGGACCGATCTCGTAGGAATCGAGCGCGTACTCGACCTGCACCGTGCGCGCGTCGGGCCCGAAGGCCACCAGCAGCGCGTTGACCAGGATCAGCGCGACCGCCAGCAGCAGGATGAACTGCGAGTGCTCCGGCCGGTCGATGAAGGGGTTGATGAGCACCCGCTGCAGGCCGTAGCCGACGCCGAAGAAGGCCAGCGCCATGGGCACCAGCATCCACAGCGGATCGACGCCGGCCAGCGCGAAGGCGAATACCGCCGCGTACATCGCCACCGCCATCAGCTCGCCGTGCGCGAAGTTGACGATGCGCACCACCCCGTAGATGACCGACAGCCCGAGCGCCATCAGCCCGTAGACCAGGCCGGTCAGCAGGCCGCTGAGGATGATGTTGGCGATCGCGTCGAGAGGCAAGCGTGGGGCTCCGTGAGTGTGATTCCGATTGTTATTCTGAATAAGCGTTCGAACCAGCCGGGAGGATAGCCAAGAACGGTCCGCACGCAAAGCCCGGTCTTTCACCGACATGCGGCGGGACGCCCGGTGGGCGCTCCCGCAAAGAAAAACGCCGGGCAGGCCCGGCGTCTCGCGTGGGGAGGGGCCCTCCTCAATCGCGCGCGCGGCGCCGCGTGGCCACTCCGAGGCCGAGCGCCGCCAGGCCGAGCAGCCCGAGCGTACCGGGCACCGGCACCTGGGTGCTGCCGCAACCGTTGCCCAGCGTGCAGGAGTCGAAATGATACGACCCGCCGTCGGGGCCGGCCTGGATCTTGACCGGGGCGCCGTTCAGCAGCCAGGCACCCTGCGCCGCCGCGCGGGTCAGGGTGAGCTGGAACGCATCCGAGGCGCCCGGCAGCAGGCCGGTGTTGCCGCCGCCCTGGCAGTTGTTGCCGGTGTAGGCGCAGATGTCGACGACGAAGCCGTTGTAGTTGCCGTTCGGCGGGAAACCGAAACCTGCGAATACCTTGGCGCCTCCGTCGACGTTGGCGACGAAGCCATTGGCGCCGGTCACGTTGGGCGCGAAGTCCAGGGCGAAGCTGGTGAGACGCGAGCCGGCGTAGCTGTCGGTGTCGCTCGACATGGTGAACACGGCCGTGAGGGCCGAATTCGAGAGGCTGGTCACGTTGATCGACAGCACGCCCGACCACTGTGCGGCGGTGTCTTCGTACTGCAGCGTGTAGGTACCGGTGCTGCCGATGGAGATCGGGGCTGCCGAGGCGGCTCCGGCGGAAAGGAGGGCGGCCGCGATCAGGCTCAGGCGCAGGGAAGTCGTCACGGGGGGTTCTCTCGGCAGTCGTGGATCGGGTTCGTAGCTTTCGATGAACGCTCGCCGAACCAGATAGCAACTATCGGGCCACCTTCCCTAACCCATTGAATGCAAACAGCCGATCCTGAGAGTAGCGAGATTCCGGCCGACGATCATGAACAACTGTAAAAAATTGCGACACGTCCCGCGTCACATGCCGCCATGCCGTGCTCAACTCATTGAAAACACACGAACCGGATCCTCTGGCGCAGGTCATCACCTATGCAGCGCAAGACATAGGTGGGCGTGCCCCCGTCGGCCGCGATGCGGCCCGGTGCCGCACCGGCGCCCGGGCGTCGCAGCACCGGGCCGCGACGCCGAGCGGGCCCACTGCCTGTTACGTGCGCTGCTGCCAGGCCGGCACCGGGTACACCGGCGCCGTCTGCGCGGCTTCCTTGGGCAGCACCACCACCGGCTGGCCGTTGCGGTTCTGGATGCAGGCCGAGGCGATGCGGGTGTTCTGGCCCTTGGCGTCGAAGGTGATCGGGCCGCCGATCATCATGTGATCGGCGATGTTGGTCTGGCGGATGGCGTTGGCCAGGGCCAGGCCGTCGGCGCTGCCGGCGCGCTTGAAGGCGTCGGCGGCGATCATCAGCGCCTCGAAGGTGAAGCCCACGTTGAGCGCGTGGAACATCAGCTTCTCCTGCGGGAACTGCTTGTGGAACTGCGCCTCGATGCGCTTGGTGAGCGGCGCGTTCGGGTTGTACCAGGGCACGTTGGAGATGCAGTAGTCCGAGTACTTGTTGCCCAGCGCCTTGTAGAACTGCGCCTCGTACATGCCGGGCGAGCCCGGGCTGATGACGGCCTGCGGCGACCAGCGCTGCTTGACCAGCTCGCGCACCAGCAGGATGGCGTCGTTCAGGCGGCTCACCAGCATGATGAAGTCGGCGTTGGTGGCCTTGGCCTTGGCGACCTCCACCGACAGGTCGCGCGCGTCGCGATCGTAGGAGATCGTCTCGACGACCTTGAACGGCAGGTAGTCGAGCTTGGGCAGGATCGCCTTGATGCCGTTGGCCATCGACATGCCGAAGGTGTCGTTGACGTGCATGAACACCGCGGTGCGCGGCGCGCGGCTGGTCGCCTGGAACAGGTCGCGCGTCAGCCCCAGGCCATTGCGGATGAGGTCGCCGGCGGTGGGGAAGTTGCGGAAGGTGTACTTGTAACCCTGCTCGGTGATCTGCGGAGCGGCGGCGATGTTGATCACGAACGGCACCTTGCGCTGCTCGGCCACCTGCGCGATCGCCGAGGCGGCGCCGGAATCGAACGGGCCGGTGAGCAGCTGGGCTCCTTCGTCGATCAGCTTCTCGGCGCGCGAGCGCGCCACGTCGACGTTGGACTCGATGTCGGAATTCATCAGCTCGATGTCCACGCCGTACATGTCGCGCAGCAGCGCGGGCGCGATGTCGGCGCCCCGCTGGCACGACTGGCCGATGAACGCAAGCGCGCCCGAGCGCGGCAGCAGCACCCCCACCTTCAGCTTCTTCGCCTGGGCGCGCACGATCGCGGGCGCGGCCAGCGTTGCGGCACCGGCGGTGGCCGATGCCGCAGCCAGGCGGTTGAAATCGCGACGGGTCACTCGGGTCATCGTTGTTTCCTCCTCGGCTCGAAAAGCGGCGTCGGGCCGGCCCGGTATGGACGGTGGCGGCCGCTGAATGGGCGCTCAGCCTAACATGGCTATCCCGCCTGGTCGCGCAAAACGCGCTTCAGGATTTTCCCGGTGGCGCTCTTGGGCAGCTCGGCCACGATGTCCACCCGCGCCGGCACCTTGTAGGCGGCAATGTTGGCGCGGCAATATTCGATGACCTGCTCCGCGCTCAGCGACTGCCCGGCCCTGGGCACCACCGCCACCGCCACCTGCTCGCCCTTGTCGGGATGCGGCACGCCGTAGACGGCGACTTCCTGCACCTGGGGCAGCTTGTAGAGGTACTGCTCGACCTCGGCCGGCCAGACCTTGAAGCCCGAGACGTTGATCATGTCCTTGACCCGATCGACGATGAACACGTAGCCATCGTCGTCCATCCGGCCGATGTCGCCCGAATGCAGCCAGCCGCCGCGCAGCGCCTGCGCGCTGTCTTCGGGGCGGTTCCAGTAGCCCTTCATGACGCCCGGCCCGCGGATCACGATCTCGCCCCACTGGCCGCGCGGCAGCTCGCGATCGGCCTCGTCGAAGATGGCCAGCTCGAAGCCGTCCACGGCCCGGCCGACCGAGCCGAAGCGGTGTTCGACGAGATCGTTGTAGCAGGCGAACGGCGAGCACTCGGTGAGCCCGTAGCCCTCGTAGACGCGGCGCCCGAAGCGCTCGGTCCAGCGGCGCGAGATCTCCTCGGGCATGGTGGCTGCCGCCGACATCTCGTAGCGGATCGACGACAGGTCCCAGCGCGAGAGGTCCATCGAGAGCAGCCCGATGAAGATGGTCGGCACGCCGAAGAACATCGTGATGCGTTCGCGCTGGATCGCCTCCAGCACCTGTTCGGGCACGAAGCGGCGAAACAGCGCCAGCGTGGCGCCGGCCAGGACGGCCGCGTTCATGATGTAGTTCTGGCCGTACACGTGGAACAGCGGCAAGAAGGCGGCCAGGCGATCGTCGGGCCGGTAGCCCGAGTACTTCGCCGACGAGGCGATGTTGCTGGCGACGTTCGACTGGGTGAGCGTGACTCCCTTCGGGAAGCCGGTGGTGCCCGACGAATAGAGCAGGGCCGCGGGCGCATCGGGCGCGCACTCGACGCCGGCGAAGCGCGCCTCGTGCCCGGCGCACCACTGCGCGAGCGTGGGCGCGCCGGCGGCCTCCCCCTCGCACACCACCACGTGCGCCAGCGCGGGGCAGCGCTCGCGGGGCACGTGCTGCACCAGGTCGGCCACGGTGAACACCACCTTGGAGCCGGAGTCGTTGAGCAGGTACTCGACCTCGGCGCTGCGGAAGATCGCGTTGATGGTGACGGTGATCGCGCCGAGCTTCTGCGCCGCGTAGTAGACGACGGCGAACTCGGGCACGTTGGGCAGGAACAGCGCCACCCGATCGCCCGTGGCGATGCCGTGCGCGCGCAGCGCATGGGCCAGCCGCGACGCCGCCGCGTCGAGGTCGGCATAGCTGATCGTGCGCCCCTCGAAGAGGATGGCTGGATGCGCCGCAGCCTGGGCGGCGCGGCGCTCGAGGTTGGATGCAAGATTCATTTGCGCCTCCCGATTGCTATGCGTTATAACAATTGCCATGACCCGAGGCAACCCTGGACAACCCGCGGCGCGCCTGCGCCGGCCGGCCGCGGGCGCCGCGGCGACGCCGGGCGCCCTCGACTACGGCAGCCTGCGCGAAGCCATCGGCTACCTCATCCACCTCGCCGACCTGGCCAACCTGCAGGGATTCTCGCGCGCTTTCGCCCACACCGGAGTCACCGCGGCACGCTTCACCGCGCTCGAGCTGATCGCCTGCAATCCGGGCATCAAGCCGACCGTGCTGGCGGCGGCCATGGCGGTCGAGCGCTCCAACCTGGTGTCGGTGATCCGTTTCCTCACCGGACGCGGCTGGGTGGCGGCCGGCGCCGGCGGCAACCGGCGCGAGAAGGCCCTGGCGGTGACCGCGGCGGGGTCCGCAGCCCTCGAGGACTTGCGCGCGCGGCTGCGGCGCCACGACGAGGCGCTCACCGCCGGATTCGCCGCGCCCGAACGGGAGCGGCTGGCGCGGCTGCTGGCGCGGATCGTCGGCGTAGGAGTCCGTCGAAGCTGAAACCGGCCCGCGCTTCGGTTCCGACAGGCTCCTGACCACCCGCGCTCAGGACGCCGGCACGCCCGCGCCGACCACGCGCCGGGTCGGCGTGAACTGCCAGCGCTTCCAGGCGCGCAGCACCGCGTTCGGATAGTCGGGACGGCCCAGGCTGCCGTTGTAGCGGCCGAGCGCGCGGAACAGGTTGCCGCCCTCGATGTCGATGTAATGGCGCAGGATGGTGCAGCCGTAGCGCAGGTTGGTGCGCATGTCGAACAGCCGGGAGGGATCGCCGTCGCCGATCACGCCGGTCCAGAACGGCATCACCTGCATGTAGCCGCGTGCCCCGGCCGTGGAGATGGCGTAGCGGCGGAAGTAGCTCTCGACCTCGATCAGGCCGAGCACCAGCTGCGGATCGAGCCCGGCGCGCTGCGCCTCGTAGCGCACCGCGTGCAGGAAGTCGATGCGCTGGCGGTACTCGGGCTTCCAGCGCCGCGGCAGGCGGCTCGACATGGCGGTGAGCCAGTCGAGCTTCTCGTCGAGCGAGTCGAAGCGCGGCTGCGGCGGCCCTTCGTCGCCGCCGACCGAGGCCGCCAGCGCGGTGCGCACGGCATCGCTGAGCGGCTCGTACTTCTGCGCGCCGGCATGCGCCGGACGGACGGGCGCCAGCCCGCCTCCCAGGGCGCACGCGAGCAGGATCGCCACCAGGCCGCTTCTCATGCGCCCGATTCGACCCCGCGCGGCCTCAGCCGGCAAGCAGGCGCCGGACGGCCGGCGCCGCCTCGCCGACGGGCACCGCCTGCGAGCGCATGCCGCGGCGCTCCAGCAGCTCGAGCTGGCCCTCCTTGAGGCTGCGCTCGCCGACTGTCACGCGCAGCGGCACGCCGATCAGCTCCCAGTCGGCGAACATCGCGCCCGGCCGCTCGTCGCGATCGTCGAGCACGACGTCCGCGCCGTCGGCCAGCAGCTGCGCGTACAGCGCATCGGCCGCTGCGCGCACCGCCTCGGAGCGGGCGTAGCCGAGCGGCACGATCGCCACCTCGAACGGCGCGAGGGGGCGCGGCCAGACCATGCCGCGCTCGTCGTGGTTCTGCTCGATGGCCGCGCCCAGCAGCCGCGTGATGCCGATGCCGTAGCAGCCCATCTCGTAATACTTCGCCTTGCCGTCGACGTCGATGAACTTCGCCTCCATGGCCTCGGAGTACTTCGTGCCCAGGTAGAACACGTGGCCGACCTCGATGCCGCGCTGGATCGCCAGCACCCCCTTGCCGTCGGGCGACGGGTCGCCCGCCTGGACGTTGCGGATGTCGGCCACCGTCGGCTCGGGAAGGTCGCGGCCCCAGTTGGCGCCGGTGTAGTGGAAATCGGCCTCGTTGGCGCCGCACACGAAGTCGTGCATCGCCGCCACCGTGCGGTCGGCCAGCACGCGCACCGGCCGCCGCGGCCCGATCGGCCCGAGGTAGCCGGGCGGGCAGCCGAAGTGCTCGACGATCTCGGCCTCGGTGGCGAAGCGGAACCCGGCCAGCCCGGGCACCTTGCCGGCCTTGACCTCGTTCAGCTCGTGGTCGCCGCGCACCAGCGCCAGCCAGATCTCGGTGTCGACGATGCGCGCCGCGCCGGCGAAATCCTGCGCGCCGTCCTTCGCCGGCTCGCGCCGGTCCACGGCCAGCACCAGCGACTTGACGGTGCGCGCGAGCGGCATGCCGAGCAGCTGCGCGACCTGCTCGCACGAGGTGCGCGCGGGGGTGGCCACCTTCGTCAGCGGCTCGGACGGCGCGCCGCGCGGCGCGGACGGCGCCAGCGCCTCGGCCAGCTCGATGTTGGCGGCGTAGTCGGACTGCGGACACCAGGCGATCGCATCTTCGCCGGTCTCGGCGATCACCTGGAACTCGTGGCTGGCCGAACCGCCGATGGCGCCGGTGTCGGCGGCCACGGCGCGGAACTCGAGCCCCATGCGCGAGAAGATGGCCACGTAGGCGTCGTACATCGCGCGGTAGCTGGCCAGCGCCGCTTCGGGATCACAGTCGAACGAATAGGCGTCCTTCATGGTGAACTCGCGCCCGCGCATCACGCCGAAGCGCGGCCGGCGCTCGTCGCGGAACTTCGTCTGGATGTGATAGAAGTTCTTGGGCATCTGGCGGTAGCTGCGGATTTCCTGGCGCGCGATGTCGGTGATCACCTCTTCCGAGGTCGGCTGCACGATGAAGTCGCGCTGGTGGCGGTCCTTCAGGCGAAGCAGCTCCGGACCGTATTTATCCCACCGGCCCGACTCCATCCACAATTCGGCCGGTTGGATGACCGGCATCAGCAATTCGATCGCCCCCGCCCGGTTCATCTCCTCGCGCACGATCGCCTCGATCTTGCGGATCACGCGCAGGCCGAGCGGCATGTAGCTGTAGATGCCGCCGGCGAGGCGGCGGATCATGCCCGCGCGCGTCATCAGCCGGTGGCTGGCGATCTCCGCGTCGGCCGGCGCTTCCTTGAGCGTGGACAGGTGGAATCGGGAAGCTTTCATCGCGGATCCGGGAGGGGCGAAGGGCGGTGGGAAAGAGGGGCGCGGAAGCAGCCCCCGGGGGCGGGGGCTGGCTATAATCTTCTCAATTGTAAGAGATCGAGGGGTGCGGTCATGCTCGACCGTGACGGTTATCGCCCCAATGTCGGCATCATCCTGGTCAACACGAGGAACGAGGTCTTCTGGGGGAAGCGGGTTCGCGAGCACGCCTGGCAGTTCCCGCAGGGCGGCATCAAGCGCGGCGAGTCGCCCGAACAGGCGATGTACCGCGAGCTGCACGAGGAGATCGGGCTGCGGCCCGACCACGTGCGCATCGTCGGGCGCACGCGCGACTGGCTGCGCTACGACGTGCCCGAGAACTGGGTGCGCCGCGAATGGCGCGGCCACTACCGCGGCCAGAAGCAGATCTGGTTCCTGCTGCGCATGGTCGGGCGCGACTCCGACGTCGACCTGCGTGCCTCCAGCCACCCGGAGTTCGACGCCTGGCGCTGGAACGACTACTGGGTGCCGCTGGAGTCGGTGATCGAGTTCAAGCGCGCCGTCTACAACCAGGCGCTGACCGAGCTGGCGCGGCTGCTGGCGTACCGCAGCGAGCTGCGCGGCGGCACCGGCCTCGAGGCGAGCCCGAGCCGCTACCTGCGCGCGCGCATGCGCAGCCGCCCCGTCGAGGCGCCGGCCGATACCGGCGGGCCCACCGGCGAGGGTTGAAGCAGGCTGAACCCGTTCACGAGCTTCACGGGCTCTCCACGGCGGAATCGAACTGCATCGCGGCCAGCCGCGCGTACAACCCGCCGCGCTCGACCAGCTGCGCGTGCGTGCCGACGTCGATCACGCGGCCGTGCTCGAGCACCACGATGCGATCGGCGCCGATGATGGTGGCCAGCCGGTGCGCGATGACCAGCGTGGTGCGCCCCTGCATCGCGCGTTCCAGCGCCGCCTGCACCGCGCGCTCGCTCTCGGCGTCGAGCGCGCTGGTGGCCTCGTCGAGCAGCAGCAGCGGCGGGTTCTTGAGCAGGGCGCGCGCGATCGCGATGCGCTGCCGCTGGCCTCCCGACAGGCGCACGCCGCGCTCGCCCAGGAAGGTGCGGTAGCCGGCCGGCAGCCGCTCGATGAACTCGTGGGCATTGGCGGCCCTGGCCGCCTCGATCACCTCGGCGTCGCTGGCTTCGAGGCGGCCGTAGCGGATGTTCTCCATCGCGTCGGCCGAGAACACCACGCTGTCCTGCGACACCAGGCCGATCGCGCCGCGCAGGTCGGCCGGATCGAGCCGGCGCAGGTCGATGCCGTCGAAGCGGATCGAACCGGCCTGCGGATCGTGAAAGCGCAGCAGCAGCTGGAACAGCGTGGTCTTGCCCGCGCCCGAGGGGCCGACCAGCGCCACCGTCTCGCCGGGCATCACCTCGAGCGTGACCCGGTCCAGCGCACGCTCGGCCGGGCGCGAGGGATAGCTGAACGTCACCGCATCGAGGGCGACGTGCGCCCCCCTCCCCGCAGGCGGCAGCTGCTGCGGCCGGGCCGGCGCCCGGATCGCCGGCTCGGCGTCGAGCAGCTCGAGCAGCCGCTCGGTGGCGCCGGCGGCGCGCTGGATGTCGCCGAACACCTCGGCCACCGCGCCGGTGGCGCCGGCCACCAGCGCCGCGTACAGGATGAACTGCGTGAGCAGCCCGGCGGTGAGCCGGCCCTCGAGCACGGCGTGCGCGCCGATCCACAACACGAACACGATCGCGCCGAACACCAGCACGATGGCCAGCGCGGTGAGCAGCGCGCGCGCACGGGTGCGCCGGATGGCGCTGTCGAAGGCCGCCTCGGTGGAATCGGCGAAGCGCCGCGCCTCGAGCGGCTCGCGCGCGTAGGCCTGCACGATCTGGATCGCCCCCAGGGTCTCGCCGGCCAGCGCGCTGCTGTCGGCCACCGCGTCCTGGCTGGCGCGCGAGAGGTGCCGCACGCGCCGGCCGAACACCAGGATCGGCAGCACCACCAGCAACAGCAGCCCGACGATGATCGAGGCCAGCTGCGCGCTGGTGACGATCAGCATGGCCAGCGCGCCCACGAACAGCAGCGCGTTGCGCAGCCCGAGCGAGACGCTGGTGCCCACCAGCGTCTGGATGAGCGTCGTGTCGGTGCTCAGGCGCGAGAGCACCTCGCCGGTCTTGAGCGTCTCGAAGAAGCGCGCGTCCTGGCGCAGCACCTGGCGGTACACCGCGCGGCGCAGGTCGGCGGTGACCCGCTCGCCCAGCCACGACACGCTGTAGTAGCGCAGTGCCGTGCCCAGCGCGAGCACCACCGCCACGCCGAACAGCGCCATGAACCACAGGTTCACGTTGGCGGCCTCGGCCAGCGCGGCGCCGGCGGAACGGGCGCCGGCGGAACGGGCGCCCGCGGCGGCGGCCCTGGCCGCGGGCGTCGCGAAGCCGACGTCGATCATCTGGCGAAACGCGATCGGCACCACCAGGGTGGCGGCGGCGGCCACCAGCAGCGCGGCCGCCGCCACCGCCACGCGCGCGCGATAGGGGGCGAGGAACGGCAGCAGCGCGCGCAGCACCGACAGCGTGCTGCGCCGGGGAGCCACGCGCGGCGTGGAAGCGGGCGCGTCGCTCACGCGTGCGGACCGAGCATGTCCTGCGGACGCACCCAGGCGTCGAACTGTGCCGCGTCGACGTAGCCGAGCGCCAGCGCCGCCTCGCGCAGCGTCGTGCCCTCGCGGTGCGCCTTCTTCGCGATCTCGGCCGAGCGTTCGTAGCCGATGTGCGGATTGAGCGCCGTCACCAGCATCAGCGAGCGTTCGAGCAGCCCGCCGATGCGCTCGCGATCGGGCTCGATGCCGGCGGCGCAGTGGCGATCGAAGCTCGCCATGCCGTCGGCCAGCAGGCGCAGGCTCTGCAGCGCGTTGTGCGCGATCAGCGGCTGGAACACGTTGAGCTCGAAGTTGCCAGAGGCCGCGCCGATGCCGATCGCCACGTCGTTGCCCGCCACCTGCGCGCACAGCATGGTGAGCGCCTCGCACTGCGTCGGGTTGACCTTGCCGGGCATGATCGAGCTGCCCGGCTCGTTCTCGGGGATGCGGATCTCGCCCAGGCCCGAGCGCGGCCCGCTGGCCAGCCAGCGCACGTCGTTGGCGATCTTGGTCAGCGCTCCCGCCAGCGCGCGCAGCGCCCCGTGCAGGGCCGCCACCGGCTCGTGGCCGGCCAGCGCCGCGAAGCGGTTGGGCGCCGGCGCGAACGGCAGCGCCAGGCGCTGCGCCAGCTCCGCGCACACCCGCGCGCCGAAGGCCGGATGCGTGTTCAGGCCGGTGCCGACCGCCGTGCCGCCGATCGCGAGCTCGCACACCGCGGGCAGCGCCCGCTCGATCGCGGCGCGCGCGCGGCCGAGCTGCGCCGCCCAGCCGGACATCTCCTGGCCGAGGGTGAGCGGCGTGGCGTCCTGCAGATGCGTGCGCCCGATCTTGATCACGTCGGCGAAGGCCTGGGACTTGGCCTGCAGCGTCGCGCGCAGCGCATCCAGCGCGGGCAGCAGCCGCTGCGACACCGCGCTGGCCACGGCCACGTGGATCGCGGTCGGCACGACGTCGTTGGACGACTGGCCGCGGTTGACCTCGTCGTTGGGATGCACGCGCCGCTGCGGGCCGCGCTCGCCACCGAGCAGCTCGGAGGCGCGATTGGCCAGCACCTCGTTCAGGTTCATGTTGCTCTGCGTGCCCGAACCGGTCTGCCAGACCGAAAGAGGGAACTCGTCGGCGTGCGAGCCGGCCAGCACCTCGTCGGCCGCCTGCACGATCGCACCCGCCTTGGCCGGCTCGAGCAGGCCGAGCTCGCTGTTGGCGATGGCGGCGGCCCGCTTGACCTGCGCCAGCGCGGCGATCAGCTCGGCCGGCATGCGCTCGGTCGAGATCGAGAAGAACTGCAGCGAGCGCTGCGTCTGCGCGCCCCAGAGACGCTCGGCGGGAACCTCGATCGGCCCGAAGGTATCGCGCTCGGTGCGGTGGCGGCCTGTGTTCGACATGGGGATCTCCGATGGGCGGTCCAGGCCCGATCGAATCGATTGTCGCCCTTTTTCGCCCTGCGCCCCGGGGCGCCCCTTGCCGCGTGCCGGGTGCCCGGGCGTAGCGCGCGCGCCACATCGGGCGCGAGGGCACGACGACGTTCGTCCCCCTACGGGCGACGCTTGTTCGGGCGGGGCAGGCGGCGCCCCTTCGCCGGTCTAGGGTGGAGAGGTCCCGAAAGGACGAGGAGATGCACGATGGAGACGATGCAGGCGCAGCGTACCGGCGCCGATGCGGACGACGTGTTCTCGCTTCCCACCCTGCTCGATTCGTCGGCTGCCATCGCGGCCGCGCGGCGGCTTTATGCCCGCAACCGCGCCGGCGTGCGCTTCTACTGCGAGAACCGGCGCGTCGTGCCGGTGCAGGAGATCGACGAGGCGATGGAGGAGGGATCGGAGCCGGACGGCGGCTAGATTGTGGCTACGGCCGCCCGCTACGCGGGCTTGACCTGCCGCTGCGCGCCAGGTCAGCCTTCGCCGCGCTGGTCCTGCTGACGCAGCTGAGGGATTGTGGCTACGGCCGCCCGCTGCGCGGGCTTGACCTGCCGCTGCGCGCCAGGTCAGCCTTCGCCGCAATCTGGTCCTGCTGACGCAGGACCAGATTGTCTCTATGAATCAGTTCGGGGTGTTCCATGAAGCCCAGGATGGCTTCGATCTCCGAGGAGGGGCGGCGCATGATCAGGCGCGTCTCGGCGCTCGAATAGTTGATGAGGCCGCGCGCGATCTCCGTACCTTCGGGGTCGCAGATCGCCACCGCCTCGCCGCGCGAGAAGTCGCCGCTGACCGCGGTCACGCCGATCGGCAGCAGGCTGCGCCCGCCGGCCACCAGGGCGCGCGCGGCGCCCGCATCGAGACGCACCGCGCCGCGCAGCTGGAGATGATCGGCCAGCCAGGTCTTGCGCGCGGCCAGCCGCGGCGTCTGCGCGACGAACAGGGTGCCGATCGCCTCGCCGGCGGCCAGGCGCACCAGCACGTCGCGCTCGCGGCCCGACGCCACCACCGTGTGCACGCCGCCGCTGGCGGCGCGCCGGGCGGCCAGCACCTTGGTGATCATGCCGCCGCGGCCGATCGACGAGCCGACGCCGCCGGCCATCGCCTCGAGCGCAGGATCGCCCGCCACGACGCGCTCGAGCAGCCGCGCATCCGGGTCGCGGCGTGGATCGGCCGTGAACAGCCCCGCCTGGTCGGTGAGGATGATCAGCGCGTCGGCGTCGATCAGGTTGGCGACCAGCGCGCCCAGCGTGTCGTTGTCGCCGAACTTGATCTCGTCGGTGACCACGGTGTCGTTCTCGTTGATGATCGGCACGACGCCCAGCGCCAGCAGCGCCAGCAGCGTCGAGCGCGCGTTCAGGTAGCGCTTGCGGTCGGCGAGGTCTTCGTGCGTCAGCAGCACCTGGGCGGTCTGAAGGCCATGGGCGCGGAAGGCGGATTCGTACACCTGCGCGAGCCCCATCTGCCCGACCGCGGCCGCCGCCTGCAGCTCGTCCATCGCGTGCGGGCGCCTGGTCCAGCCGAGCCGCTTCATCCCTTCGGCAACCGCCCCCGAGGACACCATCAGCACTTCCCGGCCGAGCGCGCGCAGCTCGGCCAGCTGGCGGCCCCACTGCGAGATGGCGTCCGCGTCGAGCCCGCGTCCGTCGTTGGTCACCAGGCTCGAGCCCACCTTGACCACGACGCGCCGGGCCTCGCGCACCGGGGCCTCGGCGCTCGCTGCCGCACGCCGCCGCGCGCCGCGCTTCTCAGGCATGGCCTGCCTCCCGCGAGCCGGCATCCTGCGCCTGCTGCTCGAAGCGCACGTCGAACCCGGCAGGCTCGGGCACGCGCAACGACTCCAGGTAGCCGTTGACCGCCAGGCACAGCGCCTCGCAGCCTTCGCGAGTGACCGCCGAGATCGCGAACACCCGCTCCACCGGCAAGGCGTTGCGGCCGCGTCCGCGATAGCGCTTGACGAAGTCGGCGATGCGCGCCTCGCGCTCGTCCGGAGGAATCGTGTCGATCTTGTTCAGCACCAGCCAGCGCGGCTTCTCGGCCAGGGCGGGATCGTAGCTGCGCAGCTCGCGCACGATGGCGCGCGCATCGCGCGCCGGGTCGGCCTGCGGATCGAGCGGACCGAGGTCGACCAGGTGCAGCAGCAGCCGCGTGCGCTGCAGGTGGCGCAGGAACTGGTGCCCGAGCCCGGCGCCCTCGGCCGCCCCCTCGATCAACCCGGGGATGTCGGCCACCACGAAGCTCTTGCCCGGTCCCACCCGTACTACCCCGAGGTGCGGGTGGAGGGTGGTGAACGGATAGTCGGCGATCTTCGGCCGCGCGTTGCTCACCGCCGCGATGAACGTCGACTTGCCGGCATTGGGCATGCCGAGCAGGCCCACGTCGGCCAGCACCTTGAGCTCCAGCACCAGGCGGCGATGCTCGCCCTCCTTGCCCGGCGTCGACTGGCGCGGCGCGCGGTTGGTGCTGGACTTGAAATGGAGGTTGCCGAGGCCGCCCTCGCCGCCCTTGGCGAGCAGCGCCACCTGTTCGTGCTGCGTGAGGTCGGCGATCGTCTCGCCGCTGTCCTCGTCGCGGATCTGCGTGCCCACCGGCACGCGCAGCCGGATGTCCTCGGCCGCGGCGCCGTACTGGTCGGAGCCGCGGCCGCGCTCGCCGTTCCTTGCGACGAACTTGCGCTGGTAGCGGTAGTCCACCAGCGTGTTGATGTTGCGGTCGGCCACCGCCCAGATGCTGCCGCCGCGACCGCCGTCGCCGCCGTCCGGGCCGCCCCGCGGAACGAACTTCTCGCGCCGGAACGACGCCGCGCCGTTGCCGCCGTTGCCGGCAGTGACCTCGATGCGCGCTTCGTCGATGAACTTCATCGCGGGTTCCCCGAATCCGGCGCCCGGCGCAACGCCGCAGCGCGCGCCGCCGACAAAAAAGCCCCGCGCGGCGGGGCTTCCTGCGGCGCCGCCGGACGCGTCACTGCAGCGGTTCGACGTTGACCGTGTTGCGGTTGCGCGGCCCCTTGACGGCGAACGTCACGCGGCCGTCGACCAGCGCGAACAGCGTGTGGTCCTTGCCCAGCCCGACGTTCACGCCGGGATGGAAGCGCGTGCCGCGCTGGCGCACGATGATCGAGCCGGCGCTGACGGTTTCGCCGCCGTAGGCCTTCACGCCCAGCATCTTCGGCTGGGAATCGCGGCCGTTGCGCGTCGAGCCGCCGCCTTTCTTCTGTGCCATGGTCGCTACTCCTGCCTGTTGCTCACTCGCCCTGGCCGGCGACTTCCCCGGAGCCGGCGGCTGCGGGGGTCGCGATCGCCGGCACCGCGGCCGTGGTCTCGCCCATCGCCGAGGCGATGCGGCTCACGAACAGCTCGGTGTAGTTCTGGCGGTGGCCCTGCTGCTTGCGATAGTGCTTGCGGCGACGCATCTTGAAGATGCGCACCTTGTCATGCCGCCCGTGGGAAAGCACCGTCGCCGAAACCGTCGCCCCCGCCACCAGCGGCGCGCCGACCGAAAGCTGGTCGCCCGCGCCGACCGCCAGCACCTGGTCGATCGTGATTTCCGCTCCGATGTCCGCCGGCATCTGTTCTACCTTGATCTTGTCGCCGGCAGCCACCTTGTACTGCTTGCCGCCGGTTTTTATGACCGCGTACATGGGAACCTCTCGAAGGAATGCCCTGGAATCCGGTGTCCTGAGAACCGAAAACCGTAAATTATCCGACAACTGGCCTCCCCAGTCAAAACGGGCCGCCCACGACTATAATCGCCGGTCTGAATGGGCGCCCGATGAAACCCGCCGAACTCTTTCCCGTCCTGGCTTCCGACCTGGCCGAGACCGACCGCGTGATCCGGCACCGCCTCGGCTCCGAGGTGGCGCTGATCAACAGCGTGGCCGACTACATCATCGGCGCCGGCGGCAAGCGGATGCGCCCGCTGCTGCTCCTGCTGATGGCGCGCACGCTCGGCTACCGGGGCGCGCAGCACCACTACCTGCTCGCCGCGGTGATCGAGTTCATCCATACCGCCACCCTGCTGCACGACGACGTGGTCGACGAATCGGCCCTGCGGCGCGGGCGCCAGACCGCCAACGCGGTCTTCGGCAACGCCGCCTCGGTGCTGGTGGGCGACTTCCTCTACTCGCGCTCGTTCCAGATGATGGCCGAGATCGACGACATGCGCGTCATGCGCGTGCTGTCCGACGCCACCAACACCATCGCCGAGGGCGAGGTGCTGCAGCTCATCAACTGCAACGACCCCGACACCAACGAAAGCCGCTACATGCAGGTGATCCAGTACAAGACGGCACGCCTGTTCGAAGCCTCGGCGCAGCTCGGCGCCATCCTGTGCGACGCACCGCCCGCCGTCGAGCAGGCCGCCGCCGAATACGGCCGCCGGCTGGGCACCGCATTCCAGCTCATCGACGACGTCCTCGACTACTCGGGCGTGACCGGCGACATCGGCAAGAACGTCGGCGACGACCTGCGCGAAGGCAAGCCCACCCTGCCGCTCATCCACGTGATGCTGCACGGCGACGCGGGCGAGCGCACGCTGGTGCGCCATGCCATCGAGCGGGGCTCCACCGACGACTTCGAACCGATCATGGCGGCCATCCGGCGCACGGGAGCCCTCGAAGCCACCCGCGAGCGCGCCCGCGGCGAGGCTGCCGCCGCGCGTGCGGCGGTCGCCGGCCTGATGCCGGCCGGCGCGGCTTCCGCGCATCGGGACGCGCTGCTATACTTGACGACTTACTCGATCGAGCGCGACCGCTAGGCCGCGCCGGCGGTTCCCGGCAATCCCGACCTGGCCGGAAACGTCGCGAGCATCGGGTTCCATCCGCCGTCCCCTCTCCGGGGCGCGCGATTCGGGGTGTAGCTTAGCCTGGTAGAGCGCTACGTTCGGGACGTAGAGGCCGGAGGTTCGAATCCTCTCACCCCGACCAGTAAAATCAATTACTTACCTGTCTCTCGGCAGTTGGAGCGAGAAGCCGTAACAGCCTGATAACAGCAGATCGGCAAATTGCCCACGAATTACGTCGCGCCTTACGCCGGGCTTGGCGTTTCGGACGTGTTTTGCTACCATCATTGACTACTACCCCGATGGCTTCGGCTGTCGGGCGCAGGGCCCCTCACGGGGCCCTTGCTTTTGGGGGTTGGAGAATAAAACAAGATGTCCGCTCCCCTTCGGACGATCGTCTACATCGACGGCTTCAACTTCTACTATGGGGCGGTCCGAGGGACACGCTGGAAGTGGCTCGATCCGGTCGCCCTTTTCCGCAAGGTTCTGGGCCCCCAGAACGAGCTGTGCAAGATTAAGTACTTCACGGCACGAGTCCAGCCTTCGCCGAACGATCCGAACGTCAACGTCCGGCAAGATACTTACCTGCGTGCATTGCAGGCCCATTGCCCTCAGGTCGAGCTGCACTTCGGTCATTTCCTGCGCCATCGGGTTTGGATGGAGCACGCGAACCCGCCACCGCCAAGCGCTGAGGTATGGAAGAACGAAGAGAAAGGTTCTGACGTAAACCTTGAATCGCCCCGGCTTCTCTAGACACATTCGAGCCGGTTAGTGTGGCGCCGTTCGAACTCGACCGGCGAGAGTCGGTCGGTATATCCGTGACGCCTCACCGGGTTGTAGAACATCTCAATGTACTCG